>Ga0183097_10113_pt1 | contig 281031 bp, 260 predicted proteins | sample BioMet8_FD_128883 | JGI IMG/M metagenome (GOLD analysis project Ga0183097, IMG submission 128883) | Microbial communities from bioreactor (seeded with sewage sludge) at Lawrence Berkeley National Lab, California, USA - Biofuel... | ecosystem: Engineered > Bioreactor > Anaerobic > Unclassified ... | reverse complement strand
ACCGACGTCAGTTTATCGGCCTTGATGGCACGATAAAGAAGACGCCCCTTACCTACGATGTGCCGCTGCCCGACCACTTCTTCCAAAGTTCTCGGGCGCAGCCTCGATGCAAGAGGCGACTCATTTTTCAGATTTTTTTCCTTTGCGTAGTCAAATAAATCCATTAAGCGATTTTTGATTTGGCAAGTTCTGCGAGGGTCTTGAATCCTTCCTTGTCGTTGACGGCGAGGTCAGCGAGCATTTTACGATTCATGTCCACATTGGCAAGTTTCAGTCCATGCATCATGTTGCTGTAGGAAATGCCGTTCATCCTGGCTGCCGCGTTGATACGGGCAATCCAAAGCTTGCGGAAATCCCTCTTCTTCTGCTTGCGTCCCGCAAAGGATGCGGTAAGTGCACGCATGACGGACTGCTTTGCTACTCTGTACTGTTTTGATCTGGCGCCGTAATAGCCCTTTGCCAGCTTTAATACCCTGTTGTGTCTTTTTTTAGCGTTTAAACCGCCTTTAATTCTAGCCATCTTAAACTCCTCCCTTTTTTACAGATACGGCAGGATCTTTTTCATGACCTTGGAATTGGTCGGATCCGTGATCGTAGATTTTCTTAAGTTTCTCTTGGTCTTCTGGGATTTCTTCGTTAAGATGTGCCTTTTGTACGCTTTCATCCTCTTGAGCTTTCCGGTTCCTGTCACGGAGAAACGTTTCGCGGCAGCCCGTCTTGTCTTCATTTTCGGCATTGCTGTAATCTCCTTCCGTTGTCTATTTTTTACCTGTCAGAAACATGGTCATGAAGCGACCTTCCATCTTCGGCGGCTTGTCGACGATTGCGATATCGGAAAGCTTCTCGGCGAAATCATCCATCATCGGACGGGCGTCGTTCGTATGAGCCATCTCACGTCCGCGGAAACGAATACTGACTTTCACCTTGTTGCCTTTCGCAATGAACTTGCGCGCAGCGGAAACCTTTGTATTCAGGTCGTTGGTATCGATATTCGGTGACATGCGCACTTCCTTAATCTCGACGATCTTCTGTTTCTTCCGGGCGTCCTTGTCTTTACGGGCCTGCTCATATCTGAATTTTCCGTAATCCATGATTTTGCAGACCGGCGGTACGACCTTCGGCGAAATCTTGACAAGGTCAAGTCCCGCTTCGTCCGCAAGGGCCTGAGCCTCACGCGCCGCCATGACTCCCAGCTGTTCTCCGTCCGCACCGATCAGCCGTATTTCACGGTCCCTGATCTGTCCGTTGATCATTAATTCGCTAATCTTTCTGCCTCCTTACAAAATAAAAATGATGGATAAGTCGCAGACCTATCCACCATACGCCATTCCTGTCATATGAACGCCCGGTCACAGGAAAAATGCCGGGGTGAGAGTGGATACTCTGCTTGGTTTTACGAACTTCTATAATTTAGCATAGTGGACCGCGCAAGTCAAGGGATTTTCATTCTTTTTTAACAGCCGCTTTCTTGCATTTTCAGGCTCCTATGGTATACTTTACCTACCTTCAGGGAGGTATCAAAATGAATCGGAAAATAAAATCGCTCTTCTGTCTCTTCCTCGTTTCCGCCCTTGCCTTTACCGGCTGCGGCGCTGCGAGGGGCGCGGATTCCTCTTCTTCCGCCGGAGATTCCTCTTCATCCGCCGTCTCCTCAGCAGCCTCAGGAAAAACGGCTTCTTCATCATCTTCAAAAGCTTCTTCCGTTTCTTCTGTCTCTCCGGCTTCCAATCCTTCAGACAGCACGCTGACCTCTACGGTCGTCACGGAATCCAACAAGGCGGAGGGCGTGAACGTTGCCCCCGGAACTTCTGTCTCACTGGCAGAGGGCGCCCTGGAAGGCACTCTCGGAACAAAGCTTCCGGTGCCTGCAAAGAACCCGTCCTTCCAGCTGTCCGTCGATAAAATTGAACTGACCGATAAGCGAAATGCAGCAGCTGCGGCTGCGGACAAGGTCGTCCGCGTCACCTATACGTATGAAAATACGAACCTGGAAACTCTCCTCATCGGGCTGACCAGCTTCAAGCTCCTGAACTCCGCCGGAGAAGCCTGCGAGATTTATTATTTCGATACGACGGACGATATCGAAGCTTCCGCCCAGCCGGCGGCCAAAGGCTATACCGTCACGGCTGCGATCGGCTTTATCCTGACAGGCAGTTCCGGCGATGTCACCCTGATTTATGACGATCAGCAGATGCAGTCCGGCACGGAGTATTACTGGAAAGCTTCTGTATAAACGAAGAGCCGCTGCGGATCCGCAGCGGCTCATTTTTTATGCTTTTTTCTGGTCTTTCTCATCAACCGGCGCATTCGGACGGATGGTCTTGTCCCGGATTTCCTTCAGGACATCTGCAATAAAGGCGTCCGTATCTTTCGAGCCTTCGTCGCCGAGGAATCTCGAACGGACGGAAACCGTTCCTGATTCCTGCTCTTTCTCTCCGGCAATGACCATGTACGGAAGCCGGTCCATACGGGCCTGACGGATCTTGTAGCCGATTTTTTCCGCGGTGTCATCAAGCGATGCCTTGATGCCTGCATCCTTCAGCTTCTTCAGCACCGTCTCCGCATAGTCCTGATACTTCTCGGAAATCGGAAGTACGCGGACCTGCTCCGGACACAGCCAGGTCGGGAAGTTGCCGGCATATTTCTCAATCAGCCAGGCCAGCGTCCTCTCATAGCAGCCGCAGGAAGTGCGGTGGATAATATACGGACGTTTCTTGAGACCGTCCTTGTCGGTGTAGAACATATCGAAGCGTTCAGCCAGGAACATGTCTAGCTGAATCGTAACCATCGTGTCTTCCTTGCCATAGACGTTCTTCGCCTGAATATCCAGCTTCGGTCCGTAGAAAGCGGCTTCGCCCTTTGCCTCGGTATATTTGATGCCGATATCATTCAGGATCTTGCGCATCAGGTTTTCAACAATGTCCCATGTCTCCGGTGTTCCCAGATAATGGTCCGCATTGTCCGGATCCCACAGAGACAGGCGGTACGTGACATCCTCTTCCAGGCCGAGCGTCGTCAGGCAGTAGCGCATCAGATCGACGCATCCCTTGAATTCATCCTCGACCTGATCCGGCCGGATGATCAGATGTCCTTCGGAAATCGTAAACTGACGGACCCTTGTCAGTCCGTGCATTTCACCGGAGTCCTCGTTGCGGAACAGCGTGGAAGTCTCGCCGTAGCGGCAGGGCATGTCACGGTAGCTCTTCGGCTCTGCCTTGAATACGTAGTACTGGAACGGGCAGGTCATAGGACGCAGGGCAAACACCTCGGCGTTCGGATCTTCTTCATTTCCCAGGACAAACATGCCGTCCTTATAGTGCTGCCAGTGATCGGAAATGATATAAAGGTCTTTCTTGGCCATCAGCGGGGTCTTGGTAAGCAGGTAGCCGCGCTTCTCCTCTTCATCCTCGACCCATCTCTGCAGCGCCTGGACAATGCGGGCACCTTTCGGCATCAGGAGCGGAAGTCCCTGTCCGATGACATCGACAGTCGTAAAGAGATGCATCTCGCGGCCGAGGCGGTTATGATCTCTCATATGGGCTTCTTCGAGCTTCTTCAGGTACTCCGCCAGTTCTTCCTTCGTATCAAATGCGCAGCCGTAAATTCGCTGCAGCATCTTGTTCTTTTCATTTCCTCTCCAGTAAGCGCCCGAAGAGGAAGTCAGCTTGAAGTTCTTGACTCCCTTCGTGCTCATGATATGCGGTCCCGCGCACAGGTCGACGAAACCGTCCTGGTCGTAGAAGCTGATGACGGCGTCCTGCGGAAGATCACGGATCAGCTCAACCTTATACGGTTCCTGCATGCCTTCCATCTTGGCAATGGCTTCTTCTCTCGGAAGCGTATAACGCTTCAGCTCATGGCCTTCCTTGATGACCTTCTTCATTTCCGCTTCGATGGCATCCAGGTCCTCGCGCGTAAACGGCTTGTCCGTATCAAAGTCGTAGTACCAGCCGTTTTCAATAGCCGGTCCGATGGCAACCTTGACTTCCGGACGCAGGCGGCGGACGGCTTCTGCCATGACGTGGCTTGCCGTATGTCTCATGGTCTTAATGCCGGCCGGATCTTTGGTTGTCAGGATATTGAGTGCCGCATCCTGGTCAATGACCGTGCGGAGATCTTTTCCCTCACCGTTGATTTCTGCCAGGCAGGCAGCGCGTGCAAGTCCTTCGCTGATGTCCTTGGCAATGTCATAAGCCGACATTGCGTGATCATATTCTTTGACCGAACCGTCTTTCAGTGTGATCTTCATTTTCTTTCTGTCCTCTTTTTATTTGTTGCGTCCGCAGCAGTACTTATACTTTTTTCCGGAACCGCACGGGCACGGGTCGTTGCGGCCGATCTTTTTCGGCTTGACGACGGTTCCCGATTTCTTCTGCTCCAGATAAAGCTCGTGCTTCCGCTCCGGTGTAAAGATCCTGTCCCATTCCGGAAGATTGTAGAGCCAGTCGGCCTTTGCGTCGACCATGTTCTTATACAGAAGCTCCCTGTCAAATGCAAGGCTGACTTCTGTGTCTTCCGTCATCGTCTCGATCGGATTCTTCGTGATCAGGCTGTCATTGATGCCGTCAAGGAATCCCACCATCTTTTCCAGCGGAATGTCGAATTTTGCTGCGAGATCCTTTACGGATCCGCTGACGGGTTCATCGGGTTTCTCAAGCAGTTTGCCGTAGATTTCCTTCTCGGTCAGGAAGTAATCGCTCCAGAACGCAGACAGTTTATTTTTGTCCTCATCCTTGTCGTATGCTTTCGCTCTCCATTGTCCGAGAATGGTGTTCTCATCGATTCTCATCTCGTCGTCCGCCGAACCCGGCGTGGGGGTAGCCTCCGCGGCTTCCGCATTCATCAGATCCTGTTTTTTCTGGTCAGCCATAATCTCTGTATTCTCCTTACTGAAAATGTACATAGTAGTATAGCATAATGATAGATTTTTTACAAACAACGTTGTATAATCAAAACACTATGAAAAAAATGAAGCCAAAACAGATTCTGGCGCTGGCCGGCATCATCCTGCTGGTTGCCATGTACGTATGTACGCTGATCTTCGCGATCATCAACAGTCCTCAGACCCAGGTGCTCTTCCGGGCTTCCCTGGCCTGCACGATTATCATTCCGGTCATCCTCTATGTCTTCCTGATGTCTGCGAAAATGGTCCGTCCTTCCAAATCCCCGGTCATCGACTCCGTCGTCTTCGACGTCGGCCGGGTGCTTCTGGATTTTCCGTGGGAGAAATATGCGGAGACACTGAACGTTTCCGATGATGCCCTGAAATTCCTGAACGACAAAGTCGTCTACAGTCCTCTCTGGGGGCAGTTCGACCTCAACAACCGTCCCTATGAAGAGATTGTCCGGGAATTCTGCGACCTCGGACCCGAATACAAGGATGAGACGCGGAAGTTCGTCGATACCATCGACCGCTGCATTTCCCCCTATCCTTACACGGACGGATGGCTGTCCGGCCTGAAGAGGCACGGCTACAGGCTATATCTGCTTTCCAACTGGTCAGAAAGGACGTACGACCGTCTGAAGGAATCCGGCGTCATGGATTTCACGAAATACATGGACGGCTGCGTCTGGTCCTTTGAGCATCACGTTGCCAAGCCCCATAAGGAAATATTCGATATCCTGGTAAATAAATACGGCGTTGATCCTTCCCGAACTGTTTTCATCGATGACAACCTGTCCAATATCAAGGGCGCGCAGTCCTACGGATACCAGGCGATCCTCTTCTCGGATTACCAGGATGCCCGCGCAAAGCTGAAGGATCTCGGCGTCCGGGACTGATTATTTCCCTCCTTCGAAAAAAAGCCTTTCCTGCCATGCAGGGAAGGCTTTTCTGATATGAGGTATTTCTGATATCCGCATTTCGAAAAGTACTTTTCCGAAATGAATCTGACGGTTTACTGGTAGCTCTTGGCATTGACGGAATCGAACTCCGCCTCAAGTTCCTTGTTCTCTTTCGTCAGCAGCGATACGACGACAATCGCGATGCAGCTGCAGATGAAAGCGGGGAGCAGTTCGTAGATTCCGAAAACGCCGCCCAGCGGTTTGACAAGGAATTTCCAGATAAAGACCATGGCACCGCCTGTAACCATGCCGGCAATGGCCCCCGGCAGATTGATGCGCCTCCAGAAGAGTGAGAAAAGCATCAGCGGTCCGAATGCCGCTCCGAAGCCTGCCCATGCAAAGGATACGATGACGAAGATCGGGCTGTCCGGTTCCATGGCCATGGCGGCCGCGACAGCCGTAACCAGGATCAGGACGATGCGGGACACCGTCATGACTTCCTTATCGGAAGCATCCTTGCGGATCAGACCCTGCCATACATTTTTCGAAATGGCGGAAGCACTGATGAGCAGGTAGGAATCGGAAGAGCTGATGGATGCCGCCAGGATGCCTGCGCAGACAAGACCCGCAATCAGCGGGGGAACCAGCGTCGTGGCCATCAGGATGAATACGTTTTCGGCATCCGCATTGGATGCGTAGGTGCTGAAGAAAAGTGAACGGCCGATGATGCCGATGGCTACTGCGCAGAACATGGAAATCACGCACCAGATAATGGCGATGCGGCGAGAACTCGTCAGTTCCTTTTCCGAACGGATGCCCATGAACCGGAGCAGGACCTGAGGCATTCCGAAATATCCGAGTCCCCAGGCCAGCGTGGAAAGGATGGTCAGGAAGCCATACGGCTTGGAATCTCCGAAAACGCCTGCTGCCGTCGCCGACGGGCTGGCAGAAGTCAGAAGGCTCATGAAGCCCGGAATCGACTGTGCATTGCTGATGACGGCACCGATGCCGCCGGCCGCTGCTGTTCCGATGATCAGCATGAAGCTGAGTGCCGCGATCATGACAACTGCCTGCATGAAATCCGACGCGGATTCCGCAAGGAAGCCGCCGATGAACGTATACGTCAGGACAAAGACTGCCGCGATAATCACCATCGTCTTGTACGGCGCTCCGAAGAGCTGCGAGAAAAGCTTGCCGCAGGCCACAAGACAGGAGCCCGCATACGGCGTGAAGAAAATAATGATGAAAATGGAAGCAAACGTCATCAGTACTTTCTTTTTCTCATGGAAGCGGTTCGAAAAGAAATCAGGAATCGTGATGGCATCAACCGTAATGGAATAGCGGCGCAGCCTTTTCGAAGTAATCAGCCAGTTGAGGTACGTTCCGGCAGCCAGTCCGATGGCCGTCCAGGTAGCGTCTGCCATGCCGCTCCAGTAGGCAAGCCCCGGCATGCCCATCAGAAGATAGCCGGACATGTCGGATGCCTCTGCGGAAAAAGCAGAGACCCATGGCCCGAGCGTGCGTCCTCCGAGGAAATAAGCTTCCGAATTCTTGTTTGCCTTTTTTGCAAAGAAGATGCCGATGCCGATAACTGCTGCCATGTACAGAATCATGGCAATCAGATGCTCCAGATTATTTGCCTGCATGATGTACCCCCTTTACTGACTGTCTGCTTCAGCCTGCTGCCGTAAAAGAATTCACGACAGCTTCAAATTTCGGTTCCGCATTGGATGCGTTGTCATCTGCCGTCCAGCAGCAGATCTGATAATACTTGGAATTTCCCTCCGCAGCGTAGATCCAGTAAGCAATCTGCTGTCCCGAATAGGCTGCAATGAATTTTGTTTTCTTTGCGGCGAACCCGCTCGCCGTCAGCGTCATGTCCGCAGTCGCTTCTTTTTTAACATTGGAGAAAGCGGCATTTGCCGAAACTCCCTGGACAAGCATATCGGAATATTCCTGAAGAGAGGCAATCGACGTATTCATCTTGTCCTCTCCGTTGATGATCAGAAAAGATTCTTCGTCATAGTCGCCGGTCTGAATCGGATAATCCTGATCCGCCGTTCCGGCGGGATCCAGCTGGGACCTTAAATCGGACCAGCCGTCCGGAACCTGGATCTGCATGTCTCCCGCCGCACTGCTGATGCTCTGCGTCAGCGTGACTGCCGAAGTCGGTTCCGCCGTGCTCTGAGCCGTACTGGCTGCTGCGGAATCCGTACCTGACAGTTCTCCCGATGCGGATGTCCCGGTCTGCGAACCGGATTCCGTCTGAGAAGCCGTTCCGGAGGATGCCCCCTCTTTCTGCCCTCCGCAGCCGGATACCAGAGCAAGAACCAGCATTCCTGCAATCAGTGCAGCTGTCTTTTTCTGTTTCATTTCCAAATGCCTCCGGAATTATTTTTTTCTGTAAATGATATCAGAACGTCCCGGGCCGTTGCTGACCATCGTAATCGGGAAACCGATCTTCTCTTCAATGAATTCGATGTACTTCCGGCAGTTCTCCGGAAGTTCTTCATAAGTACGGATTCCGCGGATATCGCATTTCCATCCCGGAAGCTTTTCATAGACCGGCTTTGCCTTTTTCAGAAGTGCCGTCGTCGGGAAACGGTCCGTTACTTTTCCGTCGATTTCATAGCCGGTGCAGACCGGGATCTCGTCAAGATATCCGAGGACGTCGAGAACCGTCAGGGCTACATCCGTTGTTCCCTGCAGACGGCATCCGTATTTCGATGCCACGGCATCATACCATCCCATTCTTCTGGGACGCCCCGTCGTCGCTCCGTATTCGCCGCCGTCGCCGCCGCGTCTTCTGAGCTCATCCGCTTCATCGCCGAAAATCTCGGAAACGAATTCTCCGGCTCCGACCGCGCTGGAATAAGCCTTGCTGACCGTCACGATCCTGCTGATATCATAAGGAGGAAGTCCTGCTCCGACTGCACCGTAGGCAGCGAGCGTCGAACTGGACGTAACCATCGGATAGATCCCATGGTCCGGATCCTTCAGGGTTCCGAGCTGGCCTTCCAGAAGAATCTGCTTCCCTTCCTGAAGAGCATCCCACAGGAACTGTGAGACATCGTCCGTATACGGCGCCAGCATTTCCTTATAGCTTTCCAGCTCCTTCATGATTTCGGAAGGATCCAGTTCCGGCTTCTGATACAGATATTTCAGGAGGACGTTCTTCTTGACGCAGATTCCTTCGACTTTCTCGCGCAGGGCATCCATGTCCTGAAGTTCGGAAACCTGAATGCCGATCTTGGCATACTTGTCCGAATAGAACGGTGCAATGCCGGACTTCGTGGAACCGAAGGATTTGCCGGCCAGCCGTTCCTCCTCATACTGGTCGAAAAGGATGTGATAGGACATGACCATCTGCGCTCGGTCAGACACCTTGATTTTCGGCATCGGAACGCCCTTGGAGGTAATGTCATTGACTTCCTTGAAAAGCAGCGGAACATTCAGGGCCACGCCGTTTCCGATAACGGACGTCGTGTGCTGATAGAAGACGCCCGAAGGAAGCGTATGAAGTGCGAACTTCCCGTAATCATTGACGATTGTATGGCCGGCATTGGCACCGCCCTGGAAACGCACGATGATATCCGCCTGCTCTGCAAGCATATCCGTGATCTTGCCTTTTCCTTCATCTCCCCAGTTTGCGCCTACGACTGCTGTAACCATTTTTCTCCTCCTTCATTCTTCTGCTGCCGGCTGCTGATTTCCGGCCCTGCCTATACGGAAATTTCCGTCTTAAGTCCGAGTTCATCCTTATTTTCCGAAAGGATGGGACGGACGGTTTCTTTCAGATATCTCTCCACCTGCTGCGGTGCCCTGCCGATATATTTCTTCGGATCCATTGACCGCTCCAGGTCTTCCTTCTTCAGATGAAAAGCCGGATCGGCCGCAATCAGTTCCAGAAGGTTATTCTCTTTCCCCTCTTCCTTCACTCTCTTTCCGGCCTGCATGGAAAGCTCGCGGATTTTTTCATGCAGTTCCTGCCGGTCGCCGCCCGCTTTCACGGCATCCATCATGATGTTCTCGGTTGCCATGAAAGGCAGTTCCGCCATCAGATGCTTTTCAATCACCTTCGGATAGACGACCAGTCCGTCCACCACGTTGAGGACAAGGTCCAGGATCCCGTCTGTCGCCAGGAATCCTTCCGGCACCGAAAGCCTTTTATTGGAAGAGTCATCCAGGGTTCTTTCAAACCACTGCACGGACGAAGTGATTTCCGAGTTCATTACATCGGCCATGACATATCTGGACAGACCGGCGATTCTTTCGGAGCGCATCGGGTTCCTCTTATAGGCCATGGCAGAAGAACCGATCTGCTTCTTCTCAAAAGGCTCCTCGATTTCCTTCATATGCTGCAGCAGCCGGATATCGTTGCTGAATTTCGCAGCGCTGGCGGCAATGCCGGCGAGGACGTTCAGCACGCGGGTATCGACTTTTCTGGAATAGGTCTGCCCCGAAACCGGATAGCAGGCAGCAAAGCCCATTTTCTCCGCAATCATCGGATCGAGCGCATCGCACTTTTCCTGGTCGCCGTTAAAAAGCTCCAGGAAGGATGCCTGCGTTCCGGTCGTTCCTTTCGAACCGAGAAGCTTCAGCGACCCTCTGACGTACTCGAGATCCTCAAGATCCATCAGGAATTCATTCATCCACAGCGTGGCTCTTTTACCGACAGTCGTCGGCTGGGCCGGCTGAAAATGGGTAAAAGCAAGGCACGGCAGGTCTTTGTAGCGCTCCGCAAAATCTGCCAGCTCATTCAGAACGTTCAGCAGCTTCCTGCGGATGAGTTTCAGGGCATCGCGCATCAGAATGATGTCCGTATTGTCTCCCACATAGCAGCTGGTAGCGCCCAGATGGATGATCCCCCTGGCCTTCGGGCACTGAAGCCCGTAGGCATAGACATGGGACATGACATCGTGGCGCACTTCCTTTTCCCTGGCTCTTGCATCTTCATAATTGATATCTTCGGCATGCGCTTTCAGTTCGCCGATCTGTTCCTGCGTAATATCCAGTCCGAGTTCTTTCTCGGTCTCCGCAAGGGCGATCCACAGGGCGCGCCATGTCCGGAATTTCCGGTCAGGTGAAAAAATGGCCTGCATTTCCGGGGAAGCATAGCGTCCGGAAAGCGGACTTTCATAACGGTCTTCCATCTCGATAAACCCCCTTTTCGCTGCGCAGCCTTCTATATTACACTATCGTATCCGTCTTGACAACTATTTCAGGGCACCGTCATCGGAATAGCGTCCCAGGAAATCACGGATTCTTGCATTGTCCGATCCGAAAACTTCCTGCGGTGTCCCTTCCAGCGCAATGACCCCGCTGTCCATGAAAATGATGCGGTCGGAGATATCTTTCGCAAACTGCATTTCATGCGTGACGATCACCATCGTGATCTGCATTTCCGCAAGCGAACGGATAACCTTCAGCACTTCCGCCGTCAGTTCCGGGTCGAGTGCCGACGTCGGCTCATCGAAGAACAGGATTTTTGGATTGAGGGCCAGTGCACGCGCAATTGCGACTCTCTGGCTCTGCCCGCCCGACAGCTGGCAGGGATAAGCATTCTCCTTGTCGGAAAGCCCCATTTTCTTCAGAAGCTCCCGGCCTTCCGCATACGCTTTATCCCTGTTCTCTTTTCTGACGAGGATCGGCGCATCGGTCACATTCTGCAGGACATTGCGATGCGGAAAAAGATTGAAGTTCTGGAAGACCATTCCGAAGCAGCTCTCGATTTTCCGGAGTTCTGCCGGAGGGACATAAACCGGCTCCCCGTTCTCGGTCCGGACCGCCGTATCGCCGAGATAGCTGATCTCGCCGCTGTCGACCTCTTCCAGCATCGTCGCGCAGCGCAGCAGCGTCGTCTTTCCGGAGCCGCTTCTGCCGATGACGGAAAGGATCTCTCCTTCTTCCACGCTGATGGAAATGTCCCGCAGGACACCGACTCCGTCAAAGCCTTTTACAATATTCTTCATTTCCAGCAGTGCCATAAAACCTCCGAACGTGCCGCCCTGACCGTACTCCGGCAGGGTAGGGCCTCAGCTGTAGTATTCCTGTGATTTTTCGATGCGTTCCATGATGACCGCCACGACCATGTTGAAAATATAATACAGGACGGCAGCGATCAGGTACGGAATCATATTCGCATTCTTCGATGCCCAGGCTTTCGCTTCAAAAAACATTTCCGTATAGGAAATCGCAAATGCCAGCGACGTATCCTTGACGAGCGTGATGACTTCATTCGTGATGGCAGGCAGGATTCTCTTCACGACCTGCGGGAGGATGATCCGGAAAAACGTCTGGCTCTTCGAATAGCCCAGGAGCTTGGCCGCCTCATACTGTCCCTGCGGCATCGAGGCAATGCCCCCGCGGTAGATTTCCGCGAAATAGGCGGCATAGTTCAGGGAGAAGCCGATCAGCACTGCCCAGAAGCGGTAGTCATTGGAAATATGGATTCCGAAAATGTAGAAGGGTCCGAAGTACACGACCATCAGCTGCAGCATCAGAGGCGTGCCGCGCAGGATGGAAATGTAGATTTTGGCGATCCAGCGCGGGACAGCGTGCTTCGACATTCGCGCAAAAGCCACCGGAAGTCCCAGCGGCAGTGAAAAAACCAATGTCAGAATGAAAATCAAAAGCGAGCTTCCCAGTCCCGCAAGGATATCCAGGATCATCTGGTTCATAGCATGTACCCTTTCCTGAAGCGCCTGATAATGGAAAAGGCGTGCATCTGCGATACACGCCTGCTCTTTCTTATTTGCCGAGAATCGTGATGTCCTTGCCGAACCACTTCTCGGAAACCTTGGCCATCGTCCCGTCGGCAGCCATCTCTTCCAGGACTTTCTCGACTTTGTCCCTCAGTTCCGTGTTGCCCTTAAGGAAGCCGACGCCGTACTGCTCATCGGAAATCGATTCATCCAGGATTTTGAAATCTGAACCATCGCTCCGGTTCTTGATCTGGTAGCCGGCAACGATGATGTCCATCGCGACCGCATCCACCGATCCGGACTGAAGATCCATGAAAGCTGTGTTGTAATCCGCGACGCTCTGAACCGTAAACGTCGAAGACAGTTCCGTCTTCTCGCTTAAGGCTGCCTCTGCCGAAGAATCCGTCTGCACTTCAACGATTTTTCCTGCAAGTCCCTTGGAATCCGTAATGCCGGAATCCGACCTGACAACAAAAACCTGTGAATTGTTCAGATAAGGCTCGCTCCAGGTGTAGTCATTCTCGCGTCCGTTGATCGTAAATCCGTTCCAGATGCAGTCGATGGTTCCCGCAGACAGCTCCGCATCCTTGGCATCCCAGGCAATCGGCTGTGCCTTGAAGGTCAGGCCCATGCGGCTTGCCGCTTCCTTGGCCAGTTCCAGATCAAAGCCTGTATAGCTGCCGTCATCCGCCTTGAACCCCATCGGCGGAAAGTCCGCATCAAATCCTACGGTAAACGTGCCGCCGGAAGATGACACCGACTCCGCGGAAGATGCATCCGCTGATGCAGCGGAAGATGCCGCTGAAGATACTGCGGCAGATGCCGCTGAAGACGCTGCTGATGAAGCTGAAGCTCCTGACTGGCTTCCGCAGCCGGCCGTCCCCAGTGCCAGGACAGCAGCCGCCGCAAAGCATAAAATTCTCTTTTTCATGATTTTTCCTCCCCCGATGCATAAAAAAATGACGTGTCAGCACTCTACCATGGTAAAGTGCTACCACATCATAGCATACAGCCTTACTGCCTGTCAAACAGGAATCCTGCAGAACAAAAAATCGCTGCCGGATTCCTCAGGCATCCGTGGAATGATGATACTCCTTCGTCAGGGTTTTCAGAATCTCATCAGGATTACCCTGAGGTTCATCTTCCGCCGATTCATTTGCCGCATCGACTTCCGCATCGATTTCCCGCGCCGTCCTGTCATCAACCTTCAGCTCTTTCAGTTTTTCCTCGTACTTTTCCCTCGGCTTGGTCAGGGCATAGGCATACAGGTAGCTTGTGAGAGAGCTCTTCGTATGAAGCAGGGAATAGGATTTTCCAAAGCATTCCAGTCCGTCCTCATACTGCAGCATCCTCATGTTCGCGACGCCCATATTGTGCCAGACTTGCGAAAGAAAAGCCGCATCCAGGGTCGGATCCCCGGAGTTCAGCACTTGCCGGTAGGCCTTGATTGCTCCGCCTTCTTTACCGTAGCCGACCAGCGCATCCCCCTTCTTCTTCAGCCGGACCGGAACAGAGTCCTTCGAAAGCTCTATGAGATTTTCGCTGAAAGTCTGCATTTCCTTCTGGGAAAGGTAGCTGACCTCACGGAAGATCGGCAGGATAAAATTCGTCAGGCTGCGGTTCTCCTCAAGGGCGCGCTCCATCGTCTGACCGAGTCTTGTCAGATGAAGCTCCTGCGAAAACCATTCGCACAGATCTTTGTTGATGATGGCCATATCGAGAAGCGCCGGATTGTGATACATGAAATAGCAGATCTCCTCAATGGAGAATGCATTCGTGCTGATGCTCTCGATGAAAAACGGCTTTTCCGCCAGTCCGATCTGGCAAAGCCTGTATCCGCCCATGCCGTCCCTCCGTTTACAGTTCCATTTCCTCATGCCACTTTAGATGGCTTGCCTCAAACATGCCGCCGAATCCCAGATCCTCCGCATCGATCGTACAGATCTCCGGCGAAGTGCATTCCGCATGCAGCCGGATCCTGGTCGTGCGGTTGGGTCTTTCCGGAAGCCCCGGCAGATCCATCCGGTAGAATTTCTTTTTCAGGCCGTCCATGGAATTCACTGCAAGCGTCAGATCCTTCCGGTCATCCAGGATGAATTCACAGTCCTTTTCCGCCTCGTACCAGTTGACGCCGGCGGCAATCAGCGGATAGTAGGCAGGATTTCCCCCGATCAGCATTTCCATGCCCAGATTGGTCTTTACAAGATCCCGCCCGAGATACAGAAACCCCTTCAGGGCATGCGTTTCTTTTTTCTCAAGAGCCGCAAAGCAGGCCCCCTTGACATACAGGTTTCCGCCGTAGAAGACGTGCCGGTTGTTGCGGCACAGATAAGGAATGGTACGCGTTGCCCATTCTTTCTCAAAGCCGGTACCGGTTATGAAAATGCCGGAGAAAAGCTGATTGCGGATATTCTTCGTCGCATAATCCAGAAAGGCCATATCCCGTTCGTTTTCAATTTCCGGAAGCGTGATTTTTTCCGAATGCGAAATGGTGACGATCGTTGGCCGCGTCCTCTTGTCCTGATCCATTTCACTGAAGATGACGTCGTTTCCGCTGAAAATGAACAGGGCGATTTTCCTGGCCCAGATTTCCGGTTTCTGCAGAAAACAATAATAATAGAAGCTTTCATCGGAATCCTGGATGGAAAACTGATCCCTGCGGAATCCCAGCCGGGCAAAGGCTTTTTTAAAATTCTCAACAAACGTCTTGCTGAGGCTGTCGGTTGTAACCATGATTCCGGAAATGCTCTTCAGAATGTCCCTGAGTCCCAGCATCGCCAGGGATTCCCAGATAAAAACAGAAAGCAGTTCATCGGGCGCCTTCACCGAGCCGTCAACCGTGACTTCTTCCGTTCCTCGGCAGACCTCATACAGATTTTCAACGGAAATGCCTCCGGGCTGATTCCCGAAGTATTCCGCTTCCAGCCCGAAATGCCATTCCTCTTTTCCTTCCATCTTGCACAGAGCCGTCGGAAAGGTAAAAAGATTGGTTCCGACTTTTGTCGGAATGGAAATCGGCTCGCCTGCCTTGCGGTCCCAGTAGCAGATCTGGGAATGGTCTTTATTGAATTCGTATCCGATCAGGACATTGCGCGCTTCGTTCAAGTTTCTTCCTCCGTTCGTTCTCCGGCGCCTTCCAGGCGGAACAGCGTACGAACCACGTGCTCTGCATGAATATACTGGTGCATTTTCTCCCTGAAGACATCATCTTTTTTCAGCTTGCGCGCTGAAAGCATCTGATTGATCAGCTGGTATCGGCTTCTGCCTTCCATATCGACATACGGCATGGTCAGGGTCTTCTCCGGCGACTGCGTGATCCGGCCTTTGTGTTCCACCGTCACGAAGCAGGAAAGGATCTCCCCATAGAACAGGATGAATTCCTTTGAGAAAATTCCCCTGTAGATTCTCTGGAGCGGTTCCGTACGGTAGTCATCCTTCGCCGCCGGGTCCGAAGAAAGCATGTAATGCAGGATGACCCTGTCTTCCGGTGCCGCTTTCTGTTCCACGAACACCTTGTCCTCCAGCTGATATTCCGTCAGAAGCGAAGGCGGAAGCTTCTGGAAGAAGGAGAAGCGCAGGCCTCTTTTCGTGAACTCTTCCAGGAGGTCATCGGCCAGCGTCTCCTCATGGAGATCCAGGCTTTCTTTCTCGGCATAGTATTTCAGCAGCGCGAGCCGGCAGACCGTATCTGTTTCATGATGCTCATCGTATGCTTCCGCAACAGTCTGTGCAAGGAAGCTGCTCGGCCCGGAGTCACCCATAAAATATCCGATGGATTCGAAAATAATATAAGCCCAGATGACGTTCTGACGTCCTGCCTCATGCAAATAGTGCTCGAGGATTTCCGGCCCTTCGGCAATGTGCCTGCGCACGAACATCGACTGAAGCAGAATTCGTTCATCAAGCGGATAAGTTTCCACAAAGAATCCCTTTGCGCTCCGGCGGATACCGATCATGTCGCTTAAGCTCCCGCTGAACCAGGAAACGAGATAGGAAATGGTCCTCTCATCGTATTTCCCGCGGCGGAATACATAAGCCGCCAGCAGAAGCAGTTCCTCATCCTCTCGGAAATCTTTCTTCTCAATCATCCGGCTCACGAGACGGACCAGCTGCCCGACCTCGATATGCTCATATCCGTACCTTGTCAGAAGGTCGAAGGCAACATCGTACATTCCGCGCGAAATCATGACCTCGATCAGAAGTACTTTGTTGACCTTGGCAAATTCGACGTAATCGATTTTCCTGAGATAGCGGTCCATGGTATCATTTCCCGCATTTTCTGCATAATACTCGAGCAGCTTCTGGCGCACGCTCTGCTTATATTCATTCGTGAAATCGTCCGACTCCACGATATGCTGATACGCATCGATGTTCCGGATCCCGATCCTGGCAGCTTCCCGGCTGCCGGCGCAGATGTTGAGAAGCAGTCCGGTTTCATTGACATCCAGAGCCTGACACTGCAGGAGCAGCATCTTCCGGTCCATCAGAGGTTCAATGCTGTAGGCAATCGTCGAATAATAGCGGCGGCATTTCTCATCCTGGAAAAAGATCTTCGCATTCGGCGTGAAGCGGCTGACATAAGCCACGCCGTCCTTCAGAGGATACACGGCTTCATGCGAAAGCTCATCATGGCATACTGCCACCTGACGAATCTTCGGATCATCGCAGAAGAGGCGGTCCGTGAAAAGAATCTCCGCTACAGCTGATCCCATCTCCCGGTCCGTGACCGTTCGGATGAATTCCTGGTAAATAACGGCGAAATTTTCATTGATCCGCCCCTCCGCCAGCATATCGACGGCAAACTTCTCCATCGCCGGTCTGTAGGATTCGTAAGTCTCCTCATCTTCATAGCGGTTCCGGATAACGTTGGCGTAAATGAAAGCTTTTTTCCGGTCGCTCAGCGAATTGTTGAACGCAAAATATTTGCGGATGGCCAGAGGCAGCGGTTTCTGATAATTCTCCGGCATTGTTTCGATATAATACTCATAAAGGCGCGTAATCTGGACATCCTGCTCAACGGCGAGCGCGTACCATTTGAAGTATTCGCTGCTTCTGGGATTTCCCTTCATCAGAAGCCTGCAGACAGCCTCCAGGACAGCTTCCGACGGATAAACCTCGTAGGCTCCCGTCAGGATCCTGTACATGATTCTTGTGAAGTTCTTCTCGTTATCGGACAGATAGGCCGCCCGCAGGGCCAGTTCCTCGGTCAGCAGCTTTTTCCGGACCGCAAATTCCAGTACATGGCGGGTAAAGCCCGTAAGTCTTTTCAGAAGGGCATCATCCCGGCGCAGCAGGGAAACCGCTTCCATGTAAAGGAGCGGGCTGCGGCTGCCGGTATCAAAGAGATTGTCCATCAGGAGCATCTTCTTGCTGGGTGTACGGTTGACGTCCTCATCCACCTGGAAGAGGATAAAGAGCAGCGTGAAGCTCTCCTGCTTTCTTTGGTACCACTCGCGGATCTTGCTGACAACATCGATCTGCCCCGGCGTAATCAGGTCCGTCATATGGCAGAGATAAAGGAAAGCAGCCTTCGCCTCCAGAGAATCCTCCGTGAAATTATGATCCTGCAGGCTGCGAAGCAGCAGGCGCGCTTCCTTATGGGCGCCGCTGAGATAATCGACGTAGGCTTCATAGAGCGTATAAAGGACCGGATACTCTCCCATCTGACGGATGGCCGTCAGGGTCATCAGTGTTCTGCTGCTCCATGTTTTCGTATCGGTATGATTCATCCGGTACTCAAGATATTCGTGCTCCAGTTTGATCCGGTTCTTCCTGACGATGGCATTCATATCCACACGGATGGCCGGGTTTCTCGAAGCCGTGATTTCAAAAACCAGAGTCTGGTAGGGGTATTTCAGGATGATCTGCCCGAAGTGTCTCCCTACGCCGATTTTTTCATACAGGATGACGTATTCCAGGTCGCAGATTGTTCCGACAAAATCCTGATCGGTGATTCTCTTCTTCGGGACTTCAATAAAATCTCCGACGACTTCGATTTCCGCACTGACATAGCCCCAGGTATTTTTCTGGATGCGCAGGACTTCTTTTACGGATTCTTTCATGGCAAAGAAAGACGCTTCTCTTTCCGCCAGCGTCAGCGCAACCGCTTCTTTTTTCTTCGTTCCGACCAGGAACTCTTCCATTCTCTGATACGTAACGGGGTTCTGGGCCATGCCGGCATAAAGAGTCCTGAACTTCTCATCGTCCCCGGTCAGGAGACGCTGGAAGCTGCGTCCTGTAAATATCTTGAATGCTTCAGGATAATCGTTCTGGGCAAGGGAAACAAAATCATCCAGATAGCGAATGCTGCCGAGAGACGACTGCAGGGGTTTCGTCTCGACCTGCAGATAGACCGGAACCGTAAATTCACCGATATTGGTCGTGAGGGTAATATTCCCGCTGACAGCGTCACCGTCCTTGAGGCCGTTGACGTCGACACCGAAAAGAATCGGGACGGATGTCCCGGAAAACTTTTCCCGTTCCAGAACGATGCGGGCTTCGTCCACCGTCGCCATGCCGCGGATTTTGACGTCCTCATCGGTTCCAAGATTCAGTTCCCCCCGGAAGTTCTCCCCGACCTGGGTCACTTCGTCGATACGGTCCGGCGAAACGATCAGTTTCGGCACTTCATACTCGAACTTTCCGTTCAGGAGATGTTCCATGCGTCGTATCAAACCAGTCACTCTCTCCCTACTTGACCTTCATACTTTTACAGAGTAAAGTATACATCAGAAACAGCTTCCGCGCAACACGGAAGCCCCTAAATAAGCCATTTCAAGGAGTTTTTATGCTGAAGCACAGAGAGATTTTCCACGGCAGCGATCTTGAGAAGATCGAGTCCGTGTACGGAATCAAAAAAGAAGAAATCATCAGTTTTTCGGCCAACATCAATCCGCTCGGAATTTCCACGAAGCTCCGGGAAACTCTTTCCGAGCATCTGGATGCCATCACGACATATCCGGACCGTGAATACACGGCTCTCCGTGAATGCATTGCTTCCTATACGGACATGGATGCCGACCAGATCATCGTGGGAAACGGTTCGACAGAACTCATTTCGCTGTTTATCCAGACGCAGCATCCCCGGAAGGCGGTCATCGTCGGACCGACCTATTCAGAATACGAACGGGAAGTAGCCCTGGGCGGCGGCACCTGCAAATACTATCCCCTCGAGGAAAGCCGCGGCTTCCGTCTCGATGTGGACAGTTTCTGTGCGTCCCTGGACGACAGCGTTGACCTGTGCGTGATGTGCAATCCGAACAACCCGACTTCCACTGCCGTGACCCGTCACGATATGCGGAAGGTTCTTGACACCTGCATGAAGCACGGCACTTTCGTCATGGTCGATGAAACTTATGTGGAATTTGCCGATGACAGCCGCGAGATCACTTCGGTTCCTCTTGCAAATTCCTACACGAATATCATCGTACTCCGCGGCACTTCAAAATTCTATGCCGCCCCCGGCCTGAGGCTCGGCTATGCCGTTACCGGCAACGCGGACCTGCGCCGTGCAATCAACAACCGCAAGAATCCGTGGACCATCAATTCGCTTGCGGAAATCGCCGGACGGATCATGCTGCAGGATACGGAATATATCCGGCGGACAAAGAATCTGATCGATACGGAACGGAAACGCATGGTCAGCGAGCTGAATCAGATGGGTTCGGTCAGAGTTTATGAACCGGACGCGAATTTCCTTCTCTTCAGGATTCTCCGTGAGGATGTGACGGCGGATATGCTTTTTGACCACTGCATCCGTAAGAAGATGATGGTCCGGGACTGCTCTTCGTTCCCGTTCCTGGACAACCGCTATATCCGCTTCTGTTTCATGCTGCCGGAGGACAACGACCGCCTTCTGGCCGCCTTCCGGGAAATCCTGCAGCAGTAGGCCGCGGGCAGAGCGCAGTTCTGCTCAGAAGACATTGATGACCGCGTCCGATTTCCGATTCGTTTTGAACAGATGATGAGCCTCTCCGAGGACTGTACGAGCTTGAAGACTGATGCCTTCAAAAACACTCAGACGAGTTCCGCAGGAGAGGCTCATTTTATCATCTGTGAAAAACGTATCTGGAAATCGTGATGCGGGCATCAGACTTATGGCAGACTGTGCTCTGTACGCGGTCTCATACGTCAGAGACAGTTCTAGTAAGAGACAATGTTCTCCGGCGTGTCGATAATGATTGCACAGTCGCTCCGGAGATGCTGAAGAATGCTGATCATGACGTTCTCCGGTACGGAAACGCAGCCGGACGTCGGTTTTCCCTGTTCGCAGTGCAGGAAAATCGCCGATCCGACATACGGCGTGCAGGACGGATTATAGGCAATCGGGAGAACGTAGCGGTACGCAGCGGTCATGTCGATTAAATGCTCATCCAGTGACGTATTCCAGGAAGGCGTCACATTGTTCGTGGAAATCATCCGGTTGTAGTAAGCCGAAGCGGAATCCCCGACCCAGTACCAGGTGCTGTCCACTTTCGTATAAGGCAGCGCAGTTCCCGGATTGTCGCAGATGCCGAAAGGATTCCATATTCCGAAAATGCCGGCCGGTGTTTTTCCGTCTCCTTCTCTTGTCTTTCCGAGGCCGTTCCTGCCGATATATCCCGATGAAACAAGCAGTTGGGTCCAGGATCCGGAAGCGTCCTTTTCAAACATGGAAACTTCTGCCGCCGTGCCGGACCCTGCCACGATAATCAGCTGCGAATGGGAAGACGCGGCATTCAGATCTGCTGTCCAGAGATTCTTAACGGTCGGACTGACCGTAAATCGCTGCGCCGCGGTACCATTCGATGCATAAGCCTGCACATTCGTACCGGATGCGGACTGTCCGCCGGCGACATCGAGCACGGTGCCGAGTGCCGACCGGAACGTATAGCTGCCGTTTCCGGCATAGACCGCAGCCCACTGCTGGGCATTCGTTCCGTTGGAAGAATACTGCTGTACATTTGCCCCGGAAGCAGGACTTCCGCCGGCGATATCCAGAACCCTGCCGGATTTGACATTCGTGATGCGGTATCTTCCTCCGCCTGAATAATTCAGATTGAATTTCTGGGCATCGGTTCCGTTGGCAGTGTAAATCTGGACATTCGCGCCGTCACTCTTCGATCCTCCGGAAATATCCAGCACTTTTGAGGCATCCAGCGCAGAAGCGATGGTGAAGCATCCGTCCGGAATGGTTCTCCCGATATCCGCCGTCTCAAAAGAAAATTCCTGGGCTGCCGTACCGTTTGCCGTCCAGATTTCCGCATTCGTACCGTCCGCAGACTGTGCCCCGGAAATGTCCAGGCAGGATCCCGGAGCGCACAGCGGAGTCAGTGTATAGCAGCCGTCCGCTTTTGCAGACAGACTCCATTTCTGGGCGGCAGAGGCATTCGGCGCATACTGCCGGACATTGGTTCCGTCCGAAGAGGTGCCTCCTGCCACATCCAGGGCAAGTGCCGAGCAGACCGGACTGATTTCAAAATTCCCGTCCGAAAGTACCGTCAGCGTAAACATCTGGGCTGCAGAGCCGTTCTGCTCATAAATCTGAAGATTGCCGCCGGAGGAATTGCTTCCGCCTGCAAGATCCAGGACCTTGCTGTCCGCGTAAGGCGTATGGATAAAATAGGTTCCCGTCTGCAGATTCTCCTGCTGCGCCGCTGAGAAGACGAACTGCTGGGCCGGAGAGCCGTTGTATTCGTACACCTGCATTTCATTTCCGGAAAAGGCCTGACCTCCCGGGACATCAAAAACCAGACTGCTGTTCGACGGACGGATGATGCAGGCACCCGATGCATCTTTCAGGATATAAAACTTCTGGGCTGCGGTCCGGTTGCGGCGGTACTGCTGGATTTTCGTGCCGTTCGCCGTTCCCCCGCCGGCAATGTCGACCGATTTTCCGGACTGATACGAAAAGACGGAGTAAAGTCCTCCGCCGAGCGGCATTACCGTGAATTTCTGTCCGGCCGATCCGGATGCCTTCTGCAGTGTCAGACGTGCTCCTGTATCATAAGAATCTCCGGCAATGCCGAGCATTTCGGAAGCGTCCAGTTTCGAGGCAATCGTATAAATGCCTGCCGGAATCTGCGCATCTTCTGCCGGGAGCGCTGCGTTCAGACGTTCAGCGGCCGACGTTTCATCCGCTGTATCCGCTGTGCCGGTCTCATCTGATGCATTGTTCACACCTGATGCCGTATTCGCATCCGGTGCGGACAGACCATTCAGACTGTCCGCGGAAACAGCCGACGTTCCCCCAAACAAGGCGCACAGCATGGATACGGCAGACAGCATAGCTGCAATTTTTTTCTTCATTCCGCATTTCCTCCGGATACATTCCGAAATATGGTTGTTCCTGACAGCCTGGGCAGAACTCTTATGTATTGAGATCAAACAGGGAGATCTGGTTGCTCTCCGGCACATCGGAAAGGATATCCAGTTCCGTCAGGGCATCGATGATCGTCTTGCTGACCTTCGTCCTGACCCGGAAATCATCCTTGGACAGGAACGGTCCCGCCTTCGCCGCTTCTTCGACCGCCACGGCCTGGGTGTCGCCCAGCCCTTCAATCGAGTTGAGCGCCGGCATGATTTTCCCGTCGATGATCTGGAACTTCGTGGCTTTTGCCCTGTACAGGTCGAGCTTCAGGAACTCAAATCCGCGTGCATACATTTCACGGACAATCCTCATGTCGCGCAGGGTGTCCTTCTCATTGTTCGAAAGTTCCTTGAAGCGGGCTTCGAAATCTTCAATATGATGCTCCAGTTTTTCCCGTCCCAGACACATCAGCCCGTAGCTGAACGTCGTCGAGCGGATGGAGAAATAAGCCGCATAATAAGCCTGCGGAAAATGAATCTTGTAATAGGCGATGCGGAACGCCATCATGACATACGCCGCGGCATGCGCCTTCGGGAACATGTATTTGATTTTCTTGCAGGACTCGATGTACCAGTCAGGAACATGGTGCTCCCGCATTTCCTCTTCCTGCTCCGGCTTCAGTCCTTTTCCTTTCCGTACGCCTTCCATGATCTTGAAGGAATCGGCTGGCTCCACACCCCAGTCGATCAGGTTCAGCATGATATCGTCACGCGTACAGATAGCCGTGCCCAGCGTGGCCTGCCCGCTGCGGATATATTCCTGCGCATTGTCCAGCCAGACGTTGGTGCCGTGCGACAGACCGGAGATCCGGATGAGCTCCGAGAAGGTCTTCGGCTTCGTATCGAGGAGCATGCCCATGACGAATTCGGTTCCGAATTCAGGCACGCCGAGAACTCCGAGCTTGCACCCTCCGATGTCATCCGGCTTGATGCCGAGTGCTTCCGTTCCCGTAAAGAGAGAAAGCACGCCCGGATCATCCAGCGGGACTTTCAGCGGGTCCTCTCCCGTCAGGTCCTGCAGCATGCGGATCATTGTCGGATCATCGTGTCCGAGGATATCCAGCTTCAGCAGGTTCTTGTCGATGGAATGATAATCAAAATGAGTCGTGATGATGTCCGACTCCGTATCGTTCGCAGGGCGCTGCACCGGCGTGAACCAGTTGATGTCCATGCCCTTCGGGACGACGATGACGCCGCCCGGATGCTGGCCGGTCGTGCGGCGGACGCCGACGCAGCCGGAAGAAAGACGCTCCAGCTCGCAGGGACGCTTGTTCTCATTTCTCTCTTCAAAGAAATGCATTGCGTATCCGTAGGCCGTCTTGTCTGCCACCGTTCCGATTGTTCCGGCCTTGAAGGTCTGTCCTTTTCCGAAAATGTTCTCCGTATAGGCCTGGGCCTTGCCCTGTTCGTCCCCGGAGAAATTCAGGTCGATATCCGGTTCCTTGTCTCCCTTGAATCCGAGGAAGGTCTCAAACGGAATATCGAAACCGTCCTTCTTCATCTGGGCTCCGCACTCCGGGCATTTCTTGTCCGGCATGTCGCAGCCGGCCCGGCCTTCGGACATGTACTTCTTCACATCCGGCGTGTCGAATTCCGAATGATGGCAGACCGGGCAGTAGTAATGCGGCGGCAGCGGATTGACCTCGGTAATGTCGGCCATCGTCGCAACGAGGGAGGATCCGACCGAGCCCCTTGATCCGACCAGATAGCCGTCGGAAAGCGATTTGGCAACCAGCTTCTGCGCGATGATGTACATGACGGAATACCCGTTTTTGCAGATGGAATCCAGCTCCTTCGTCAGGCGCTCCTCCACCGGTGCCGGCAGCGGTTCCCCGTACATCTGATGGGCCTTGCGGTAGCACATCGTCCGGAGGTCCTCTTCGGAATTCGGAATCTCCGGGGGACATTTGTCGGGATAGATCGGGGAAATGTTTTCGACCATGTCCGCGACTTTATTGGAATTCGTCACGACGACTTCAAAGGCCTTGGCATCTCCCAGATAGCGGAATTCCGAAAGCATCTCTTCCGTCGTCCGCAGATACAGCGGTGCCTGCGGCTCGTCCTTGAAGCCGTGTCCGACCTGGATGATCCGTCGGTAAATCTCATCTTCCGGATTCAGGAAATGGACATCGCATGTGGCGACGACCGGCTTGTGAAACTGCTCCCCGAGCTTGACGATCCGGCGGTTGATATTGCGCAGATCCTCTTCGCAGGTAATTCCCGAGATATGGTCCCGGACCAGATAGGCATTGTTGCCGGTCGGCTGTATTTCCAGATAATCGTAAAAATCGATGATCGATGCGATTTCCGCATCGCTCCGGTTGCTGAGGATTGCCTGATAGAGCTCGCCTGCCGAGCAGGCCGTTCCCAGAAGGAGCCCGTTCCGGCATTCCGAAAGAAGACTCTTTGGAATCCTCGGGCGTGCCTTGAAATAATTCAGATGCGACTCCGAAACGAGCTTGTAGAGGTTCCTCCTGCCCATTTCCGACCTGGCCAGGATGATGGCATGGTAATAAGGCAGATTGCGGATACGCCGCACATCCACCTTTCCCTTGCGGTTCAGTTCCCGGAGCGTGCGGATATCTTCTTTCTGCATCACGTCAAGGAGCTGCAGATAGACCAGGCACATGCTCTGGGACCGCGGATAAGCCCGCATCTCATTTTCACAGGGGACTTTCAGTTCCTTGCACAGGCGCGCAAAACGGATCTTGCCGATCGAAGGCATCAAGTATCTTACGACCGACGGAATATCAATATACGTCTCCGGACAGGCATCGCCGTATTTTTCGCAGGCCTGTCTCACAAAGCTCATTTCATAGTCGGCATCGTAAGCCGCCAGCACGCAGCCTCTGCTGAATTCGAGGAACTGTTCCAGCGCTTCCCGCGGACCGGGAGCCTTTTCCAGCATTTCATCGGAAATGCCGGTCTCCTGCTCGATGGAAAACGGAATCGGATGTCCCGGATTCACCAGCGTCTTGAATTCCCCGGCCGCTTTCCCGTCGATGATTTTCTGTGCCCCGTACTCAATGATGTCATGCGTGTACGGACTCTGTCCCGTCGTGACCGTTGAAAAAATGACAACCGGATCCTTTACGGATTCCGTTCGCCCTCCGACGACAATGCTCTTGGTATCGTCAACCAGATAGGCTTCCATTCCGTAAATAATCTTCATGTCGGCATCCGCCGGGATACCGTCTTTTCCGCCGATCGTATGATAGGCTTCCGGAAAAGCCTGCACGACTCCGTGGTCGGTAATAGCGATGGCCTTCTGTCCCCAGCGGTAAGCCTGGCGGATGATATCGGTCGCCGATGAGACACCGTCCATATCGCTCATCTTCGTATGGCAGTGGAGCTCGACCCGTTTCTCCGGCATCGAATCCATGCGGGAAGAATGCAGAGGCTCCGATTTCTTGATGGCATAGACGGAACGGATCATGCTTTCCTTGTCAAACGGATCAAAGTCCATCATGCCCCGCACAAGAAAAGCGGCTCCGTTTTTAAAAGCCCCTTCGTAGGCCGCAGTCTCTTCCGGGTCGATCCAGAGCTTGAAACGGATGCTGTCCGTATAGTCCGTCAGGGAAACGCCGAAAATGATGCGTCCGGATTTTGTCTCTCTCTCCGAAGTCGCGAACACTTCGCCGCGGATGATGACTTCATGAGGATCCTCTCCCAGTTCGGAAATCGGAACAGGTTCTCCCTCAAAGTCTTTTCCGTATATCAGGTTCGGATCCGCCGAGGTAAATCCTTTTTCCCTGCGGTACGTCTTCTCCTTTTTCGAAGGAAGCTTAACGGCTTTTTCTTCGGCATGTTCCTTGCGGACTTCATTCTTCTTCATGCGGCTTTCAACAATTTTCCGCATGCGTTCATCTTCCCTGCGGAAGAATTCATCGCCATCCTCATGGATGTGGTCGCATTCCACCGAAACGGAAAATCCGGCCCGGTCGCAGAAGACTTTATCCAGGAAATGAAGCAGCTCCTCTTCCCGAGACTGATACAGGTCATCGTCCGGCAGGGAGACCAGGACCGTCCCGGGATCCGGAAATTCCACTCCCGCATGCAGGAACATCTGATGGATCAGGTTGCTCTGCGTCTTCAGTTCGAGAAGCATGCTCGGGCGGTAGACTTTATAAAAATTAGCAGGCGTGTACTGTGCGGAGAGCTGGAACTTCTCCACGATCTTGACTTCCATGCGGACGTTGTCGAAAATCTGGGAGGCGATGGCGTCTTCCAGTTCATAGACATACTGCTTGCTGATCCAGTTGCGGGAGCTGATATAGACGTGCAGGCTGTTCTTTGCCTGGTTCATCGTAATGCGTTCGACAATCACGCTCTGCAGCAGGCTGTTCAGTTCGGAGCTTACCTTCAGGTTCGGGAAAGCATCCGGGAAATCCATGGGCTTTCTTTCCATGTTCTCCTTTATTCCTCACTCTTCCAATTCTCGATTTCAGCTTTCAGAGCCGGAATCAGCCGTTCCTCCGGCATCTTTGCCAGGATCTTTCCCCTCTTCAGCAGAAGGCCCTCGCCTTTTCCGCCGCAGATGGCCAGATCCGCTTCCATCGCTTCGCCGGGTCCGTTGACAATGCAGCCCATGACCGCGACCTTGATGGAAAGATCATAGTCCTTTACCATTTCCTCGGTACGGTTTGCCAGGGAAATCAGATCGACCTGGGTCCTCCCGCAGGTCGGACAGGAAACGACCTCGATTCCGCCCTTCCGGAGACCGAGCGTCTTCAGGATCAGCTTTGCGGATTTCACTTCCTCCAGCGGGCTGCCGGTCAGCGAAACGCGGACCGTATCCCCGATGCCTTTCGATAAAATGATTCCGAGTCCGACAGCCGACTTGATGTTTCCCGAATACAGCGTGCCCGCTTCGGTAATGCCGACATGCAGCGGACAGTCTGATTTTTCGGAAAAAAGTTCGTAGGCTTCCGCACACATCATCACGTCCGACGACTTGATGGAAACCACCAGGTTCCGGCAGCCGAGTTCCTCCAGGATCCGCACTTTGTCCAGCGCAGATTCCACAAGTCCCTCCGCCGTCACGCGGCCGTATTTTTCAATGATGTCTTTTTCGAGCGAGCCGGAATTCACCCCGACGCGGATCGGCAGATCCATTTCCAGGGCTTTGTCCGTCACGGCCCTGATCTTCTCTTTATCCCCGATATTGCCTGGATTGATCCGGATCTTGTCCGCACCGTTTTCCATCGCGGCAATCGCCAGCCGGTAGTCGAAATGAATGTCCGCCACAAGCGGAATGTGGATCTTCGCCCTGATCGTCCGGAGCGCTGCCGCTGCTTCCGGCGTGGGCACTGCACAGCGGATGATCTCGCATCCGGCTTTCTCCAGTTCAAGGATCTGCCGGACTGTCGCTTCGGCATCTTCCGTTTTCGTATTCGTCATCGACTGGATCAGGACAGGATTGCCGCCGCCGATGGCACGGTCTCCGATGCGGACCGTTCTCGTATGTTCTCTCGTCATCTTCTTTATTTCTTTCTTCTGTAAACAGCAAATGTGTAGATCAGGTCAAAGAAAGTATCTTCCTCGCTTTCAGATTCCATTTTCCATTCCGGATCCTGATCCAGATTCGGGAAATAAGCGTCGGCATCATAGGCGCAGTCGATTTTCGTGATATACGCGGTATCGACATACGGAAGCATGGCCCTGTAAATGTCCGCGCCGCCGATCACGAAAGCATCGCTGTCCTTGATCTTGGCGGCACATTCAGCGGCCTCTTCCACCGAATGCGCAATCAGCGCACCTTCGCAGACATAATCCGTCTTCCGTGTGATGACAATGTTGACACGGTCCGGAAGCGGACGTCCCTTCGGAAGGGATTCCAGTGTTTTTCTCCCCATGATGACGGTATGTCCCGTCGTCATTTTCCGGAAATACGCCATATCCTTCGGAATGGAAACCAGAAGTTTTCCGTTCTTTCCGATTCCCCAGTTTTTGTCACAGGCTGCGATACAGTTCATTTTTCTCCTTTGTTCCGGGACAGATCTGCTCTGCCCGGCAGCTGTTTTCTTCAAATGGCAACCGGTTTCTTCGGCTGGCAGTCAGCCGTTCCGGACGGCAGTCAGCTGTTTCAGACGGCAATCGGGATATTACGGATCTGTTCTCCGTGCTGATAATTCTCTACAATCAGGTCATCCGTCGTGAACGCATAGAAGTCTTTCACCTCCGGATTGAGCCGGACCGTCGGTGCCGGATAAGACGGACGGGCAATCAGTTCTTTCACGACAGGCACGTGCCGGTCATAAATATGCGCATCCGCAATCACGTGGACCAGTTCGCCCGGAATCATGCCGCAGACCTGCGCAAACATCATCAGAAGGATCGAGTACTGTGCAACGTTCCAGTTATTGGCAGCCAGCACGTCCTGCGACCTCTGGTTCAGGATCGCATTGAGCGTCAGACGCTCATCGCCCTTATGCTCCGTCACATTGAAAGTCATCGAATAGGCGCACGGATACAGGGCCATTTCATGCAGGTCATGATGATTGTACAGATTCGTCAGGATCCGGCGGCTGAACGGATTGTTCTTCAGATCATAGAGGACGCGGTCGACCTGGTCGAATTCGCCTTCCCTGTACTGATGCTTCACGGACATCTGATAGCCGTAGGCTTTGCCGATCGACCCGTTTTCATCCGCCCACTCATCCCAGATATGCGGCTTGAGATCGTGGATGTTGTTCGACTTTCTCTGCCAGATCCAGAGCACTTCGTCCATAGCGGATTTCAGTGCCGTCGGGCGCAGGGTAAGAGCCGGAAACTCCTTCCGGAGATCGTAGCGGTTGACAACACCGAATCTCTTGATGGTATAGGCGGAGCTTCCGTCCTCCCAGTGCGGGCGGACTTTTTCTCCCTCGGTACTCGTCCCGTTTTCCAGAATGTCCCAGCACATATCGATAAAAACACGATCTGCATAACTCATTCCTTCGGATCCTCCATCTCGATGCCGTCAGCCTCATTCAGTTTTTTCAGGCGCTCACGGATATCGGTTTTTCCTTCCTGCGCCGGAGGAAGTTCCTTCTTTTCCGGTTCCGCCGCTGTCTTTCCGGGGTCTTTCTGTCCGGAAGAGGTCTCTGCTGTTTCGCCGGAGTCTTCCTGCCCGGAAGAAACCTCTGCGATTTCACCGGAGCCTTCCTGCCCGGAAGAAGCTTCCGCCATTTCACCCGTTTCCGCTTCTTCCGCATTTTCCGGTTTATAGAGAATCAGGGAACGGACGGAAACGATAATCAGAAAAACCGCAACGACAAGGAAAAGCACCGCAAAAAGGACCATGTACCATTTCCATTCATTGGTCGTCCTCATCCCCGTAAAAAGCTGGAAGGACAGATAAATCAGGTAGGCACCCGCCGCTATGCGGATGATGTAGCCGAGAACTGTTCTGCTGCTGTCACTCATTGTTCTGTTTTCTCCTATTCATGAGACTGTTTGGAAGCAGGAAATAAAGAAGCAGTGCAACTGCCGCCGTCGCGGCAACGTCCAGCGCCTGTACGACAAATATCCCGAAGACAAATGCCGCCGGCCTGCTCATGCCGGCTGACAGGCCGTAAAGCTGAAAACGTTCTTCCCATCTCTGCAGCTTCAGACCGTCCATCCGGTAAGTCACCAGGGTATCGCTGATTCCTGCACAGAGAGTCGTTAAGAGCAGAGTGAGGGGAAGTCTCCGCCAGCGCACCTGATGGCTCCGTACCAGATACACGCCGAAGAAAAGGGCAAATCCGGCACTGATTGTAAAATAAAGAATCGAAGTCGGTCCGTTCCAGACGGCTGCCAGCACGAAATTGTCCACCAGGCCGGCCAGCAGCCCGGCTGCCGGCTCCAGGGCTATGGCTGCCAGGACGGTACCGGTGCAGTCCAGGAAAATCGGCCAGTCCGGATAGAACGTCAGCAGCTTCAGGCCGATGTTCAGTGCGATGGAAATGATCATGACGATCCAGTAGCGCTTTCTTTCACTCATGGTCATACACCTCGCTTTCCTCGGCATTTTCCTCATAAGCCGCCTGCTGTTCCTCAAAGGCCGCCGCAGAAGCGATGGAAGCTCCGTCAATATTCTCAAAAAGGGCGTTCTGTGCGTCTTCCGCTGCTGCCTGAAGTTCGGCGGTTTTGTGCACGATATCCTTTGCTGCTTTCTGGTCGGCCTGTGCAAGTACCCGGCTTTCGGCCGTTTCCGCCGTAACGTCTTCCTGCACCGTTTCCGTGCTGTCCGTGTCCCCGGCACCCGAAGCCTTGACCATTTCTTCCAGGTTCTGGTTCTGGATGCGCTCCTGCACTTCCGCATTAGCCATGTCTTCCGCGTCATCCGTAGCCTGCTCTGCCGTATCCGCATTGATTTCATTGACAAATCCAGCCGTCACGATACCTGCCGGCAGGGCAATGACCGCTATGCCGAAAAGCGAGGAAAGCATGCTAATGAGGCGTCCGATCCAGGTGACCGGCGCAACATCTCCGTAGCCGACTGTCGTCAGTGCCGTCGTTGCCCAGTAGAGCGCTTCAAAATAATCATCGAAGCTCTGCTGCTCGAACGTAAACATGATCAGTGCGGAAATAAAGATATAGGTAATGGCGATATACAGGACGGCAAGAAGCGTTTTCTTTTCTTTAATAAAGACCCTGCCCACATACCGGAGGCTCTTGGAATAATTGGCCAGCGTGGTCAGCCGGAAAAGACGCAGGACAAGAAAAGCCGGTCCCAGGATGCCGAGCGTCGGAAGAAGCGAAATGAAATTCAGAAGGACCATCGGCCGGAACGGGTAGAGCAGGAAAGCTTTCGTACGGGTCTTCAGGTCCGCATCCTGACACTGTTTTTTATAATCTGCCGTAATCCAGCGAAAAAGGTAGTCAGCAAAAAGGATGTAGACCGCGTACAGCTCCAGGGTCGACATCCAGAACGGCTCCGTCTTGAAACACAGGGGGAGCATGCTCAGGAGGGCGGCGGCAATGATAATCCAGTCATACATCCGGCTGGCTGTATCATGCCGCTTCGCCTTCTCGCAGATTTCAAACAGCCTTTTTCTCATGAGACCAATTATAGGGATTTCAGGCTGTTTTGTAAAGTTGAACCGCAAGATGTTGTATTATGTCAATCGTGTCACGATTTTCGGCAGCGCATACGGAATTTCCCCGTTTCCGCTGAACGGATGCAGGTTCCGGATCGGCAGCCTTACGTGCAGTGCCTGCCGGATGACCTCTTCGGCGGTTGAGACCGGAATGATCTTCAGCCTGTCCCGCGTTTCCTTCGGCACGTCCTCCAGATCCCTCTCGTTCTCTTTGGGAATCAGAACCGTTTTAACGCCTGCCCTCTCGGCGGCCATCAGCTTTTCGGGCAGTCCGCCGATCGGGAGGACCTGTCCTCTCAGGGAAATCTCGCCCGTCATCGCCAGCGTCGGCGACACCGGAATTCCCGTCACCAGAGACGTCAGCGCCGTGAACATCGTAATCCCGGCTGAAGGTCCGTCCTTCGGAACCGCTCCTTCCGGAATATGAATATGAATGTCCTTGTTCCGGAAATCCGTACCGCCGGAAATGAAGAGGCTCTTCATCAGGCTCGCGGCTGTCTCCGCGCTCTCCTTCATGACATCGCCCATCTGTCCGGTCAGCCGGATCTGTCCGGTGCCGTTCATGGCCGCTGTTTCAATAAAGAGGATCTCGCCGCCGGCCTGCGTCCAGGCAAGACCGGTCACGACGCCGGGCAGGCTGGTATTGCTGAGGATCCTGTCATGGCTGACCTTCCTGCGTCCCAGATAATCATCAAGATCCTTCTCGCGGATGCTGACCTTCTTCTTTCCTTCTTCGACAATCTTCGCCGCTACCTTGCGGCAGGCTGTGTCAATCTGCTTCTTCAGGCCGCGGACGCCGGCTTCCATCGTATAATCCGAGATAATTTTCCGGATGGCTCCGTCCGTGAAGGTAAGATCCTTTTTCGGTATGCCGGCTTCCTCCGTCGACTGTCCGATCAGGTGCTCCTTCGCGATATGGAATTTCTCATCCGGCGTATAGCCCGGAAGCTCGATGACTTCCATCCGGTCGAGCAGCGGCTGCGGGATTGAATCGTAAGTATTTGCCGTGCAGATGAAGAACACATGCGACAGGTCGTACGGCAGATCGACATAGTGGTCCGTAAAGGTCGAGTTCTGTTCCGGATCGAGCACTTCAAGCAGCGCTGCCGACGGATCGCCTTCAAAGCTCATGGCAAGCTTGTCCACCTCGTCGAGCACGACGACCGGATCCATGGCTCCCGCACGTTTGATGCCGGCCATGATGCGTCCGGGCATCGCTCCGATATAGGTTCTCCTGTGGCCGCGGATTTCTGCTTCATCCCGGATTCCTCCGAGGGAAATGCGGACATATTTCCTGCCCAGAGCTTCTGCCACGGATTTGCCCATGGAAGTTTTTCCCGTCCCGGGCGCTCCGACCAGCAGAAGAATCGAACCTTTCTGTTTCTTGTTCAGTTCCATGACGGCAATCTGCTGAAGAATTCTGTCCTTCACTTTCTTCAGGCCGTAATGATCCCGGTTCAGCACTTTTCTCGCTTCTGCCAGATCAATCTTTTTCTGCTCCGGCGCTTCCCATTTCAGGGAAGTGATGAAGTCCAGGTATTCGGAAAGCATGCTGTATTCCGGACTGTTCGTAGATTCCTGCTTGAATCTCTTCAGTACCCTTTCTGCTTCCTTCCGGACTTCCTCGGGCATATGTGCCTCTTCGATTTTCTTTTCGTAGTCGTCTTCATTTGACGAAGCTTCCGGATCCATGGAATCCAGTTCCTTCTGCAGCATGCCGATCTGCTTGGTGATGGCTGCCTTCTTATAAGAAGCAGCTTCCGGATCGTCCATCTTGTTCAGGTCAAGCTGCAGATCGATGGTCCCTTTGAAGCGCATCAGGGCTTCCTGCACCAGCAGTCCTCTCTCCTTGAAAGAATTCGTACGCAGCAGGGCATACTTCTCCTCCACGGTCATGTCGAACAGCTGGCAGAAGAGAGCCGCAAACGAATTCACCGTTTTGATCTCACGGATGAAGCGGATCGCATATTCTCCTCCTTTGATGTTGGATGCCAGGTCGATCGTGGTCTTCTTCAGGGAATCCAGAAGTTTCTTTTCCCCGTCCAGCGTCACGTCCATGATTTCGTCGACCGGCGACGCATTTCCTTCCAGAAGACCCGACTCCGTGGCGATTCCGGTCACGCTGACCTTCTCGCGGGAATGTCCCTGCAGAACTGTCCCCATCGCGGTTTTTGAAATCTGTATCACATCCATCATAACGCCCAGCGGATAAAAATCCTCTGAGACGATCTGATTCTTTTCCCTGCCTTCCCGGAGCGGAAGAAGAATTGCCCGGTTGCCGTCAATCTTGATGCGGCTCTTTTCCTCTTCTGAGAGGCCTTCAATATTCAGCTGATAATCGACATCCGGCAGGATCACCGTGTCGAACAGCGGGATGATCATCAGTTTACCCATACTTTTTCCTCCTTTGTTAGCACTCAATATTATCGAGTGCTAATATTATACTGCTTTTGTCGGATTTGTCAAGCGGTCACGGATGGTGTATATTCTTCCTTAGAAAAATCATTTACGGAGGCTTGGGAAATGAACGCAGAAACCGCTGAAAATAAAGCAGTCCGTCTCATCCGCCGCCTGATCGCCGCCCGTTCGTATTCCGGACAGGAGGATGCGGCAGCCGCCCTGATTTCCGATACCCTGAAGGCTTCGGGGTTTCCTTCGGTCACGACAGATTCCTACGGAAACGTGATCGGCCGCATCAGGGGATCCCGTCGCGGTCCGACCCTGCTCTTCGACGGGCACATGGATACCGTCCCGGTTCCGGAGCCTGCCCTGTGGCATACCTCTCCCTTCCGTCCGGTCATCCGGGACGGAAAACTGTACGGACGCGGCACTTCCGACATGAAGAGCGCCATCGGCTGCTTCCTGGTGGCCGCCGAAGATTTTCTGAAAAAATACGGAAACGACTTTGAAGGAACTCTGGCTTTTTCCGGAATCGTCATGGAGGAATGCTTCGAAGGCATTGCCGCCCGTTCCGTCAGCCGCATCGTAAAACCGGATCTTGTCATGATCGGAGAGGCCTCCGACTGCAACATCAAGGTTTCGCAGAGAGGACGGGCAGAAATCGCACTCGAAGTCTTCGGCCGTCCTGCCCACACTTCAAATCCTGAAAAGGGAATCAACGCCGTCTATAAAATGAGCGAAGCCGTCCGCCGCATCCGTCAGCTGCCCGCCCCGGTCCATCCTTTCATGGGCGAGGGTATCCTGGAGCTGACCGATATCCTGTCCAGTCCGTATCCGGGAGCTTCCGTCGTGCCGGAATACTGCCGTGCGACTTTCGACCGCCGCCTTCTGGTCGGTGAAACAAGAGAAAGCGTCATGGCTCCCATCCTCAGCCTGCTGCAGGAAATGTCCGCAGAAGATCCGGATTTCCGGGCAAAGGCTTCCTTTACAAAAGGAGAGGAAATCTGCCGCACGGGAAAGAAAATCCGCGCAGAGCGCTTCTTCCCCGGCTGGATGGGCGATCCGAAATCAGAGAATATCCGAAAGATCAAAAAAGCCCTGGAACAGACAGGCGCCCATCCGAAAATCACGCGCTATGATTTCTGCACGAACGGCAGCCACTACGCCGGAGAAGCCGGCATTGAAACTTTCGGTTTCGGTCCTTCTTCGGAGAAGCTGGCTCACACGGTGGACGAATATGTGACGCTGTCACAGATCCGCGGAGCCGTGACAGGCTATGAGGCGATCCTGGAAGCGCTGCTGAATCCCGGACGGAAAAAACAGGAGGCCGGAAAATGAAAACACTGATTCGGAACGGAATGATTGTCGACGGTCTCGGCGGGAAACCGTACCGGGCAGACCTGATGATCGACGGAAAAACCATTGCGGAGATTGCCCCGCATATTGAAATTTCCGGCAGCCGGGTTCCTGATGCCGGTGCCGCCAACGGCGGCCGGACCCCCGGTGAGAATATCTGCGGGGACACCCGGATCCTTGACGCTGCCGGACAGTATGTAACTCCCGGCTTCATCGATATCCACCGTCATGCCGACGCCGCTGTCTTCCGGAAAGACTTCGGAAAACCGGAAATCCGGCAGGGCCTGACTTCGATTGTCAACGGCAACTGCGGGCTGTCCGTCGTGCCGCTCTCTCCGAAGGACAGCAGCGAACGGATTTCTTTTCTGGAACCCGTGACCGGATCCCTGGACGGATGCCGCTTTGAAAAATTCTCAGAATATATGGAAGCACTGAAGAAAGTTTCGCCCCCGGTTGAATGCGGAATGCTGGTCGGCACCGGCTCCGTCCGTGCAGCCGTCTGCGGTCAGGAAAACCATTCTCCTTCTTCCGCCGAGCTGCGGAAGATGCATGAATATCTCGAAGATGCGTTCTCTTCCGGAGCACTTGGCATTTCCATGGGGATTGAATACGAACCCGAATGCTTCTGCCGGAAAGAAGATTTCATTTCCCAGCTGGAACCGGCAAAAGGAAGCGGCGTCCCGCTGATCATGCATGTCCGGAGCGAAGGAGACAGTCTGCATGAAGCGCTGGAGGAAGCGGTTTCCCTCGCAGATGCGCTGGATCTTCCGCTCCATATCAGCCATATCAAATGCATCGGAAAGCGAAATTGGCACAGCGGTTCGGCAGACTCGCTGGCGATTCTTGACCGGGCCCGGGCCGACGGAGCCGACGTGTCCTGCGATGTCTATCCTTACACCGCCGGATCGACGCAGCTGCTTCAGATCATTCCGAAAATGCTTCAGTCCGGCGGCCTCGATGCGACTCTTGACAGCCTCCGGGATCCGGCCGTCCGCCGCAAGCTCGATGAGCTCTTCCGGATTCCTTCGATGGAATTTGACAATTTCGTCGAAATGGAAGGCTGGGAAAACATTTCCGTTTCCTCTGTAGCTTCCGAAAAAAACCGGGACTGCGTCGGAAAGTCCATGACAGAAATCGCGGAAATGCGCGGCGTCTCTCCCCTGGATGCAGCCTGCAGCCTGCTGATCGATGAACACGGTGCCGTCACGATGATCGATACGTACGCCTGCGAGGAGGACGTCAGAAAATTCCTGGCCTGCCCGTACTCGAATATCATTTCCGATTCGCTCTACGCGGAAGCGGGAATGCCTCATCCGAGACTGTACGGATCTTTCACGCGGGTGCTGGAAAAATATGTAAAACAGGAGAAGCTCTTCCCGATTGAAACCGCCGTCAGGAAAATGACCTCGATGCCGGCCTCCGTCGTGCATCTGAACCGGAAAGGCATTTTAAAAAAAGGAATGGATGCGGATATCCTTGTCTTTTCCCCTGACGCAGTCCGGGAAAACGCCACGTATGAAAATCCGAAGCAGTTCGGCAGCGGTTTCTCGCATATTTTCATCGGCGGCACGGAAGCGGATCTTTCCTGAAAGCGGGCTTCGCCTCCCACAGGAACTCCTGCACGGATGTGAATGCTGCGATCCTCTCCCACATTCGCATTTTTTATTGCACTGTGTCCCCTAAATGATATAATAAATCAGACTTTTCTATAAAGGAGACTGCCTTGGAAAATACGCTTATTGAACTTCGGCATATCTCGAAGGCCTATGGAGGAAAAACGGTTATTGACGACCTCTCTCTTTCCATCCATGAAAACGAGTTCCTTACCCTGCTCGGCCCGTCCGGCTGCGGCAAAACAACAACCCTCCGGATCCTCGGAGGCTTTGAAACTCCTGATTCCGGCGAAGTCTTCTTCGAAGGAAAAGACATCACGGCTCTTCCCCCCAACAAGCGCCAGCTGAACATGGTCTTTCAGAACTACGCCCTTTTTACGCACATGAATGTGGCGGAGAACATTGCGTTCGGACTGAAGATCAAAAACAAGCCGAAGACCTATATCGATGACAAGATCAAGTACGCCCTGAAGCTCGTCAATCTCGAGGGCTTTGAGAAGCGCAGCATCGACAATCTCTCGGGCGGCCAGCAGCAGCGCATCGCGATTGCCCGCGCCATTGTCAATGAACCGCGCGTGCTCCTGCTCGACGAACCTCTGGGCGCCCTCGATCTGAAGCTGCGCCAGGATATGCAGTACGAACTGATCCGTCTCAAGAATGAGCTCGGCATCACCTTCATCTATGTCACGCATGATCAGCAGGAAGCGCTGACGATGTCCGACACGATCGTCGTCATGAACCAGGGCTACATCCAGCAGATGGGTTCTCCGGAAATGATCTACAACGAACCGGAGAACGCTTTTGTCGCCGACTTCATCGGCGACAGCAATCTCTTCCCGGCTGTCTTCGTAAAAGACGGCCTTGTCACGATTGACGGTGCTCCTTTCCCGTGCACCGACAAAGGCTTCGGAGACGGCAAACCTGTCGATGTCGTCATCCGCCCGGAAGATGTCGAACTGACAAAACCGGACGGCAGAACCGTCACGGGGAAAGTCACGGATCTCATTTTCCAGGGGGTGCATTATGAAATGTGCCTCAACGTTTCGGGACGGGAATGGGTCTGCCATTCCACGCGTCCTCATCTCATCGGAGATGTCTGCGGAATCCAGGTGGATCCCTTCAACATCCAGGTCATGAAGAAACCGGAATCGGAAGACGAGGAAGCCGTGGCGACCGATGAGTAAGAGAAGAAATCCTTTTGCCTGGCTCGGCGCTCCCTACTATCTCTGGGCGGCGGTGTTCATCATCATCCCGCTCCTTCTGGTCGTCTGGTACGGTCTGACCGACAGCACCGGTGCCTTCACTTTTGAAAATGTCGCCGCCATCCTGAACCCTGCCCACAGCAAGGCTCTTCTGCTTTCGGTTCTTCTGTCGCTGGCTGCGACCGGCGTATGTCTCGTTCTGGCCTACCCGCTCTGCATGATCCTGACCTCTCTCCAGAAAAAGGCCAACAGCTTCATCGTCCTCATCCTCATCCTTCCGATGTGGATGAACTTCCTGCTGCGCACCTACGCCTGGCAGTCCCTGCTGGAGAAAGCCGGCATCATCAATTCCCTCCTTTCTTCTCTCGGGCTTCCGGCACAGCACCTGATCAACACGCCCGGCGCCATCGTCTTCGGCATGGTTTATGATTTCCTGCCGTTCATGGTCCTGCCGATCTACACTTCACTTCAGAAAATTGACCGCAACGTCATCAACGCCGCACACGATCTGGGAGCCGGACATGTGCAGACGTTCCTGCGCGTCATTTTCCCGCTGTCGCTGCCGGGCGTCATTTCCGGCATCACGATGGTCTTCATTCCGGGGCTGACGACCTTCGTCATTTCCTCGCTGCTCGGCGGAGGCAAGATCCTCCTGATCGGCAATGTCATCGAACAGGAATTCACGCAGGCATACGACTGGAATCTGGGTTCCGGCCTGTCCCTGGTGCTGCTCATTTTCATCATCCTGAATGTGATCCTTTCCACCTTTACGGATAAGGACCAGGAAGGAGTCGTGAAATGAAAAAGACCGGTTCGATCCTGAAGAAAGTCTATGTATTCCTGATCTTCTTTTTCATGTATGCACCGATTGCGGTGCTGATCATCCAGAGCTTCAATCAGAGCAAGAGCCGCGGACACTGGGGCGGCTTCACGCTGCAGTGGTACCAGAGCCTCTTTACCGATGCGGACATCGGTGCCGCTTTCCGCAACACGATCCTGCTGGCCGTACTTTCCTCAGCGGTGGCTGTCGTCCTGGGAACGGCCGCCTGCATTGCCATGATCCGCATGCAGCACAAGCGCCGCTCGCTTGTCATCGGCATCACGAACATTCCCATGCTGAATGCGGATATCGTGACCGGTGTCTCCTTCATGCTTCTTTTCATGACCCTCCGCATGGAGCTCGGCTTCGGAACCGTGCTGCTGGCGCATATCACTTTCAATATTCCCTATGTCATCCTCAACGTAATGCCCCGCTTCCGCGAGCTCAACCCGCACGTCTATGAAGCGGCGCTGGACCTCGGCGCCAGCCCGGCAGAAGCCTTCTTCAAAACCGTCATGCCGGAAATCATGCCAGGCATCGCGTCCGGAGCGCTGATGGCTTTCACGATGTCTCTCGACGACTTCATCATTACCCATTTCACGACGGGTGCCGGAGTCAATACGCTTTCCACAAAAATCTACGCGGAAGTGAAGCTCGGCATCAAGCCGGAAATGTATGCTCTTTCCGCCATGATCTTCATTACGGTCCTGGTGCTGCTCATCCTGGTCAACCGGGTTCAGGCGGGATACGAAAAGACAAGGGGGACGGAAGTATGAAAAAGCTTCATGGACTCCTTCCTTCCGCCGTGCTCCTTTCCGTCGTCCTGACCGCTTCTTTGCTGGGCGGATGTTCCTCGGCACCGGCCGAATCCGCCGCCGATGACAGCAATGTCGTCTACGTCTACAACTGGGGCGAATACATCGATCCGGACGTGATCACGATGTTTGAGGATGAGACCGGAATCCGTGTCGTCTACGACGAGTTCGAGACGAATGAAATCATGTATCCGAAGATTGCCGCCGATTCTTCCCAGTACGACGTCATCTGTCCGTCCGATTACATGATTGCCAAAATGATCGAAGGGAATCTTCTCTCTCCGCTCGACTATGATGCAATGCCGAATGTCAAGGCGAACATCGGCGAAGATTTCTGGAAGACTGCCCGGGATTTCGATCCCGGAAATATTTATTCCGTTCCCTACTGCTGGGGAACGATCGGCATCCTTTACAACAAGACCATGGTGGATGATCCGGTCGACAGCTGGTCGATTCTCTGGAATGAAAAGTACAAGGACAATATCCTGATGCAGGATTCGGTCCGCGACCTGTTTTCGGTCGCCCTGAAACTCGACGGCGACTCGCTGAATACGCTGGATATCAATCAGCTGGAAAAGGCAAAGGAAAAACTGATCGAGCAGAAGCCTCTCGTGCAGGCCTATGTCGTTGACGAAGTCCGGGACAAGATGATCGGAAACGAAGCAGCTCTCGGCGTCATCTATTCCGGAGAAGCCGAATACACCCGCGAGGAAAATGAAGACCTGGCATACGTCATTCCCAAAGAAGGAACCAATCTATGGATGGACGACTGGGTCATCACGAAAGGATCCAAGCATAAAGATGCCGCAGCGAAGTGGATTGACTTCATGTGCCGCGGCGATATCGCCCTGAAGAATTTTGAATACATCTATTATTCGACGCCGAATACGGCAGCCATTAATCTGATGGATGAGGACGAACGGAACAACCCGGTTCTCTTCCCGGATCTTTCCCAGTATCACAATCTGGAGGCCATGAAATATCTCGGTAAGGACGGCGACCGTCTCTACTTCGACCTGTGGAAAGAAGTCAAGTCCGCCTTCTGAACAGAACTTCCGGCAGGATATTCAGCCGCTGTACGACAGGTTATTCACCTGCTGCCGTACAGCGGATCTTTGTAAATGCGGACTTTCTCTTCCTTCCGGAGGATCCTGTCCGCCCCGAGAGCCAGCGCTTCCAGTTCGCAGTCGCCGGGCATCACGATGACCGGCGCCAGAAAACGGACGCGCTTCCGGATCATGGACGTCATTTTCCGTGAACAGGCAAGTCCGCCCGTCAGGATGACCGCGTCGATCTTTCCGTGAATCACGGGCGCCATTTCCCCGATGGCTTTCGCCGCCTGATAGGCCTGCGCCTCATAAATCTGCCTTGCCTTTTCATCGCCCTTCCGGATCCGCTCCTCGATCTTCCGGCAGTCGGACGTCTTCATGTAGGCGGCCATTCCCGCCTTTCCGTGAAGCCTTGAAAGAACGGCTTCACGGCCGGGAGTTCCGTCCCGGAAACAGAGGTCGATAAAAGCATGCAGCGGCACCGAACCGGATCTCTCCGGCGAAAACGGCCCGTCATCATCTCCGATGGAATCGACAATCCGGCCGTGCTCATGCGCACTGACGGAAATGCCTCCTCCCAGATGCGCAACGATATAATTCATTTCCTCATATTTCTTTCCGGCTTTTTCCGCTGCCTTCCTGGCCATCGCCTTCGTATTAAGGACGTGGCAGAAACTCTGTCTCCGGATTTCCGGCATGCCGGTAATCTTGGCAACAGGTCTCATTTCATCCGAAGAGACCGCATCGTAAATGAAAGCAGGTTTTCCGCAGGGAGACGCAAAGGCATCCGCCAGCAGGGCTCCGAGATTGGAGGCGTGACGGATGACCGGCCCTTCGATGAGGCGTCTCTTCATGGCCCCATTGACAAGATACCCGCCGGCTTTCACCGGAGGCAGCTGCCCGCCGCGGCCGACCGCACAGGAAAGCTCCTCCGGTGCGATGCCGTGCTTTTCCAGGGCACGCGAAATCAAAGCCTTCCGCATTTCAAACTGACTGCTGAGGCTGCTGTGCGTTTCCACCTGTTTCAGGGAGTGACGGATTTCTTCCCGGAAGACTTCTTTCCGGTTCCGGTAAACCGCAATCTTGGTCGAAGTCGATCCGGGGTTGACTGCCAGAATCAGCGTATCCATGTTTCCGCCTCAGACAGCTGCCGCGGAAAGGACGATGGACAGGTATTTTTCTTCCGCCGAAGATCCGCGCGACGTCAGCACGATCGGGCACTTGGCGCCCGTTACGAAACCGGCCATCCGCGCATGGCAGTCGCAGGTATAGATTTTCCCCATGATATTTCCGGTATGGATGTCCGGTGCCACCAGAATATCGGCATGTCCGGCAACCGGGCTGTCGTATTCCTTCAGATCGGCAATTTCCCTGCTTACGGCGCAGTCGTAGGAAATGGGACCGTCAACGATGCATCCCTTGATCTGTCCCTTCCGGTTCATTTCCTTCAGCTTTTCGGCGTCCACGGTTTCCGGCATGCCGCTGTTGACGAACTCAACGCAGGCCAGCACGGCAACCTTCGGCCTCCGGTAGCCCAGCTTGTGGAAGACTTCCACCGTATTGACGATGATTTCTTTTTTCTCTTTCAGGGTCGGATAGCAGACCATGCCGCCGTCGACGACCGAAATCAGTTTCTTTCCGGGAATCTCAAACAGGGCGACATGGGACATCAGCTTGCCGCGGCTTAAGCCTTTTTCCTCGCTGACCGCAGCTTTCAGGAAATCCTTGGTTTCCACCATGCCTTTCATCAGGACGTCGGCCCGTCCTTCCCGCACGCAGGCAACAGCCGCTTCGCACGCGGGAACCGGATCCTTCACGTCAATGATGTCTTCTTCGGGAACTGATGTATGAAACTCTTTCAGAAGCTTCAGAATCTGCTTCCTGCTTCCGACCAGCACCGGATCGGTGACGCCCCTGACCCGCGCCTCAAGAGCGGCCAGCATGGACTGCTCATCCGCTGCTCCGGCAATCACGACCCGGCGTCTCTTTTTGGAGCCGGCCTGAACCTGAAACATGATATCGTAGAAACTTTTCAGTGCCATCCCGTTCCTCCAAGGTTACATTGCAAATCCTGCCTCGTAGGCCTTCAGGTTCATTTCCCGTGCTTTCTCCGGGACATACTGAGCGACCAGAGCCTTCCAGTCTGCCTTTTCCTCAAGGCCCATGGCCTTGACGAATGCACCGAGAAGAACGATGTTCTGGGCCTTGATCGTCCCCAGTTTTTCCGCCGTATCGGCAGCCTTGATGACCGTGACGTCCGGAACGACTTTCTTCATTTCCTCAATGGCATCGTGCGGATATTCCGCCGCGCCCGTAAGAACCGGCATCGGATAGATCTCACGGTCATCCGTGATCATCTTTCCTCCCTTTTTCAGATAAGGAAGTGCCCTCAGCGCTTCGATCTTTTCGAAAGAAATCACGATATCCGCTTCGCCGTTCCCGACGTTCGGCGCATACACCTTGTCACCGTATTTAATCATGGTGGAAACGGATCCGCCCCTCTGGCTCATGCCGTGGATTTCCGACATCTTGACGTCGTATCCCATCTGCATCAGTCCGGCCGTAATAATCCTGGAAATAAGAATCGTGCCCTGTCCGCCGACGCCTACCAATACAATGCTTCTGCTCATCTTCATTCACCCACTTTCTCGATTGCGCCGAATCTGCACTGCTGCATGCACAGTCCGCAGGCGGTGCAGGACGCCGGGTCGAAAATTTCCGCATGCCGGTCTTCAAACTTGATGGCCGGGCAGGCAATCTTCATGCAGGCTTTGCATCCCCTGCATTTGTCCGGATCGATCCGGCAGAACTTATTCGCACTGGCGCGTGCAATTTCCTTGATCATGGCACAGGGTCTCTTCGTCACGATGACAAACGGACCTTTGGCCTCATAGCCTGCATCAAAAGCTTCCTGCAGTGCTTCGGAATCCAGCGGATCGACAATCCGCATATGGTCATCCGGAACGCCGGCGGCTTTGATGATGGCAACCAGGTCGACAACCGGCGACGGATCTCCCATCAGGTTTCTCGGAGTCCCCGGGTTGTCCTGATGACCGGTCATGGCCGTAATGGAATTGTCAAGCACGCAGGCCACGACATTTGACTCTGCCGCTACAATATCCACGATGCCTGTCATGCCGGAATGGAAGAAGGTTGAATCCCCGACCATACCGAGAGGTTTGCGGGTATCGCCCTGTGCCTTCAGGGCTTTTTCCATGCCGATCAGCGTCGAGAAGCCGGCTCCCATGCAGATCGTGTAATCAAAAGCGGAAAGAGGCGGCGCGCCTCCGAGGGCATAGCAGCCGATATCCCCGCCCGCGACGAACTTGTCCAGATTCTTATGAAGCGTGAAGAAAAAGCCCCTGTGAGGGCAGCCTGCGCAGAGAACCGGCGGGCGTCCCGGAAGCTTTATATTCTCAACTTTGTAGACATCGGCCGGTCCGGCATCCGTCAGTGCTTCGCGTATGATTTCTGCATTCAGCTCGCCCTGGCACGTGATCTTTTCCTTGCCGACTGCCTTCGTGAAACCGAGGGATTTCACCATCGTTTCAAGATACGGGTCATTTTCCTCGATGACATAGAGCGTTTCGACCGAAGAAGCAAACTCCGTGATCAGCTTTCTCGGCAGCGGATAGGAAATGCCGATTTTCAGATAGCTGGCGGTTTCTCCGAACACTTCCTTCGCATGCTGATAGGAGACTCCGCTGGTAATGATGCCGATCTTACTGTCGGCAGCGCGCTCCGTCACATTGTACGGGCAGCTGTCTGACCACTCTTCGATTTTCAGAAGATTCGGCTCGACGACGGCATGCCTCTTGACGGCATTGGCCGGCAGCATGGCAAACTTCGGAAAATTGCGTTCATACGGAATCGGCCTGAAGTCTTCTCTCTCGCCGAGATTTACGATGCTCTTGGCATGGCAGATGCGGGTCGTCATGCGGATGATGACCGGAATATCGAATTTCTCCGAAAGCGCAAAGGCATCCTTCGTGAAATCCTTGCATTCCTGCGAATCCGACGGCTCCATCATCATAAGCTTGGCATGCGGGGCATAGTTCCGGTTATCCTGTTCATTCTGCGAACTGTGGCAGCCGGGGTCGTCCGCCGTTACGATGACCATGCCGCCGTTTACGCCGGTCATGCCGGCTGTAAAGATCGGGTCGGCCGCCACGTTCATGCCGACATGCTTCATCGCAGCAAACGAACGCACGCCTCCGATTGAAGCGCCGATGACGATTTCAACAGCGACCTTTTCATTGCAGGCCCACTGGCTGTAAATATCCTTTTTGTACTTTGCGACATTTTCCAGGATCTCTGTGCTGGGAGTTCCGGGATAAGCTGCCGCAACCGTGCATCCGGCTTCCCAGACGCCTCTGGCAACCGCTTCGTCGCCGCTTAAAATTTCACCCATTAGTTCTGCTCCTTTCCGAAATAAAACTCCGCCAGCCTGCGGAACGCCGGCAGCGATCTTTCAATCATATCATACTTCACGCAATAGGCAATGCGTACATAGCCCGGGCAGCCCCAGCTGGAAGCAGCCACCATGATGATGCCGAATTCCTTGGCCTTCTCGACAAATTCCGCTTCATTTTCCACAGGCGACTTCATGAACAGATAGAAAGCGCCTTCGGGCTTTACGCATTCAAAGCCGTAGGAAATCAGCGACTCGTAAATAAGCCTGCGGTTGGCATCGTAAGCCGCGATGTTCGTTTTCTCCTCGAGGCATTCCGCCGCGGCCAGCTGGAAAAGGGACGGTGCGTTGACATAGCCGAGCGTCCGGTTTGCACAGACGATCGCCGGAACCAGTTCCTCAAACCCTTCGACTGCGGAAGGAATCGTCAGATAGCCGATGCGTTCGCCCGGAAGCGAAAGCGTCTTGGAGAAGGAAGTGCCGACAATCGTATTGCGGATGTGGTCAGGCATATACGGGACCTCAACGCCGTCATAAACCAGTTCACGGTACGGCTCATCGGAAATCACGAAAACCGGATGGCCCGCTTTCCGGTCCGCTTCCTTCAGGACTTCCTGGAAACGGTCGAGCGTTTCCGCGCTGTAGACGGACCCGGAAGGGTTGTTGGGAGAATTCAGGATGACGCAGCGGGTTTTTTCATTGACCAGCGGAAGGAACTCTTCCATTTTCAGCTGGAAATGTTCCGTATCCGGAGGTACGACCACGAGGTTCCCGCCGAAGTTTTTCGCATAGCTCCTGTATTCCCCGAAAAACGGAGCAAAAGCAATGATTTCATCGCCGGGATTGATCAGGGCGCGGAGAACGCAGTTGATGCCTCCGGCCGCTCCGACGGTCATGACGATATTTTCCTGGGTAAAATTCTGCCCGAAACGCTTATTCAGGTATCCGGCAATCTTTGTTCTCACATCCGGGAATCCGGCGTTCGGCATATAGCCGTGCACACGGAGAGAGTCCTCCGAATCCAGAATCTTCCGGATGGCTTCATCGACTTTGGCCGGAGCCGGAACCGACGGGTTTCCGAGACTGAAATCAAAAACATTTTCAGCTCCCCTGACCTTGGCCATCTCGATTCCTTCTTCGAACATTTTCCGGATGGCGGAACTGTTTTTGACCAGATCCTGCATACTCTCTGAAATAACCATGCTGTGCCCCGCTTTCTTTAGATTGAATAGTTAAATGTTACGCTTGACGCTATGGAATGTCAAGAATTTACTTTTTTGCTTTAAAGCATCACAGTACAAAAAAACTTGCTTATCGACTCTGCATGGAAAGTGCGCTAAAATAAGGAAAGTAATTCTGCGGTTTTAAACCGCGTCCCCTGAGCGGAGGATTTCTATGGAGCAGTACACCGGCACAAGCGCATATGAAGGAATCGCCATCGGGCAGATATTCGAAATGAAACAGTTTTCGGATATCGTCCGCTGCATTCCCGTCGATGATCCGGATGCCGAAGTACAGCGCTTCGAAGCAGCCCGGGAGCAGGCCGATTCAGAGCTTGCCTCTCTCCGGAAATCAGCCGGGGAAATCGTCGGGGATAAAGAAGCCGCCCTCTTTGATGCCCACCGTCAGATCCTCCTGGATGTCAATTTTTCCGGAAACATCCGGGAACTGATCCGTTCCGGAAATCTCAATGCGGAAGCGGCCGTCGATGAAATCAAGCGGCAGTATGAAGAAGAATTTTCCCTGATGAGCAATGAATACATGCGTGAGCGTCTGGCGGATATCCGCGATGTCGCCGACCGCCTGATTGTCTGCCTGTCACAGGAAGAAGAAAAACTGACGCTTCCGGAAAATGCTGTTGTCGTGGCAGACGATCTGACACCCAGCCGCGTTGCGGCTTTTGACCGGAAAAAGATACTTGCCGTCGTCCTCCGCAGAGGTTCTGTCATTTCCCATGCGGTAATTCTGGCAAAAGCCATGCATCTTCCGACGGTCATCCAGGCAGGGCTTCCGGAAGGATGCACCGGAAAAAAATGCATTGTCGACGGTTCCGGCGGCACGGTCCTGGTCAGTCCCGATGAAGAGACCCTCGAAAAATACCGGAGACTCCGGGCATCAAAGCAGGAAAGCGGTGAGCAGCTGATCCGGATGAAAAATCTTGAGACCGTCACAGAATCCGGAAAGAAGGTTCTCCTGTGTGCCAACGTCGGAAGTGCCGGCGATTTCATGGAGGCTGATGAAAACGGTGCCGAAGGAATCGGTCTTTACCGGACGGAATTTTTCTATCTGAACCGCAGTACGCTTCCGACAGAAGAAACCCAGTTCAACTACTACCGTGCATCAGCCGAAATGGAGGCGGGAAAGGAAATCATCATTCGTACCTTCGACATCGGTTCCGATAAAAAATTTGAACAGTCTGTTCTGTTCCGTGATGCAGACCCCGCGCGGCACGGAATCCTTTTCTGCTTTGATCATCCCGGCCTCTTCCGGACACAGCTCCGGGCCATCTGCCGTGCATCCAGGTACGGCGATGTCCGCGTCATGTTTCCGATGATCCGGTCTGCGGAAGAATTCTTCCGGGCAAAAGAATTCGTTTCCGCTGTGCAGAAGGAACTTGCAGACAAAAAAACGAAATACCGCAGTGACATGCCTCTCGGCATCATGATTGAAACCAGAGAGGCAATTGCTTCTCTTGAGGAACTCGCTTCGGCCTGCGACTTTTTCAGCATCGGTTCCAATGACCTGACCCGCGCGGAAGAGGCAGCCCATCCTGATCTGGATGCCGCCGCCATCCGGGAGATTCTTTTACAGGACATCGAGGCTTCCGTGAACGCCGGCCATCGTCACGGCATCCGTGTCTGCATCTGCGGGGAAATAGGTTCGGATCCTGCTCTGACCGAAACCTTCGTGAGAATGGGCATCGACATGCTCTCCATGTCTCCGGCGGAAATCCTTCCGATACGAAAAATCATCCGGAGCATGGAATGAAGACAGGAACCAGAGGGACGGGGGGCGCGGTTCCGGGAACCACGGGGACGGGGGTTGCGGTTCCTCCGTCAGGAAGCGAACGCCGCGGCATCGCCGCCGTACTGGCTGCAGGCGTTGCCTGGGGTCTTTTGGGTATTTTCGTCAAATACGGTTCCGCTGCCGGCCTCACTTCCCTCCAGACCGGCTTCCTTCGGGTTTCCTTTGCCGGAATCATGATGTTTCTCTATCTTCTTGCTGCCGACCGCAGTCTTTTCCGTATCCGGCTGAAGGACATCTGGATGTTCATCGGGACCGGCGTCATTTCCCTCACGCTCTTTTCGCTCTGCTACTTCACGGTCACCCGTCTGAGCGAAGTGTCGGTTGCCGTCACGCTGCTTTACACTTCTCCGATTTTCGTGATGCTGATGTCCGCCGCTTTTTTCCATGAAAAAATCACGGGCAGAAAAATCCTGGCATTGGTCATGACCTTTACCGGATGTATTTTAGTAGCCGGCATCTTCGGAGGCGGAGCCGTGCTGACGCCTCTCATCCTCTGCCTCGGACTTGCCTCCGGCTTTTTCTACGGCCTCTACTCCATTTTCGGAAAATTCGCCGTCGGGAAATATACCTCGCAGACGATTACTTTTTACACGTTTCTTTTTTCCGCCCTGGCCTTCCTGCCGTTCTCCGATCCGGCGGATCTTGCCGCAAAGCTGAATCCGGTGCTGATCCTTGTCATGCTCCTCATGGCTTTCGTCAGCACCTTCCTGCCGTACGTTTTCTATACCTACGGGCTGTCCTGCATGGACTCCGGAAAAGCGGCCATCTATGTAACCGTCGAACCGATGGTCGGCACGCTGACCGGAATCCTGCTCTTTCACGAAGAACACGGTCCCCTGAAAATTCTCGGCATCGCCCTGATTCTGGGCGCCTCCGTTCTGCTTTCCCTGCAGTCTCAGCGTAACTATCCCTCTGAGTAATTTCCCAGATACACAAAGTCCGGGCAGCTCTCCGAAAGTGCATGCAGCATTTCCCGCACCTTCGGATCGGTAACCGAAGCTTCTATATCAATATAAAAGAGAAACTCGAAATCGCGTCCGACAATCGGCGAACTTTCCAGCCGGATCATATTGATCCCCAGTTCCGCAAATTTCCCGAGCACCTCATAAAGAGCTCCGGGCCGGTGCTGCACCGACAGGATCAGGGATATCCGGTTCGCTCCCGGATACACCGCCTTCTCCCCGGCAATGCAGATAAATCTCGTATAGTTGTTGTCTGAATCCTGCACCTTTTCATGCAGGGACTTCAGGCCGTAAATCTGCGCGCATTCCGGCGAGGCAATCGCGGCCGCATGCTTTCCCTCCGATTCGGAAACTTTCCGCGCCGCGACCGCCGTGTTGAGGCACGGCATGACCTGGACGGAATCCCCGAGTTTTTTCAGGAAGCCTGAACACTGGCCGAGAGCCTGCTCGTGTGAATAGATCTCCGTAATGTCCTTCAGCTCCGCACCCGGCTTCGCCAGGAGCTCATGGCTGATCAGCAGGCGTTCGCTGCGCACGATGCTGACTTCTCCTTTTTCCAGCCGCTCGTACACGGCCTTGACCGAACCGTAGGAATTATTTTCAATCGGCAGCACGCCGAATCCGCACATCCCGTTCCGGACGGCATCGAAAACCGCGTCGAATGTTTTAAAGAACAGGATCTGCCCCTCCGGAAACAGCTTCTTTGCTGCCAGCTGGGAATAGGCGCCTTCCACACCCTGGCAGGCAATCATTCCGCCTTTCGGAAATGTTTCCGTCTTTTCCCTGATTCCGTAATCCTCAGCCATCCTTCTCCTCCGTCTCATCCATGACCGACTTGATTCTTCTCAGCTTTTTCGCCAATGCGTCAAATGCATCCGGCGTGATCGACTGCGGTCCGTCGCTCTTGGCATGCGCCGGATCATTGTGCACTTCAATCATCAGGCCGTCTGCTCCGGCGCCTACCGCTGCGCAGGCCAGGGAGGATACCAGGGCTGATTTCCCGGAAGCATGGCTGGGATCGATCAGGATTGGAAGATGGGTCAGCTGGCGCAGCATCGGCACTGCCGTGATATCCAGCGTATTCCGCGTAGAGGGTTCGAATGTGCGGATGCCTCTTTCGCAGAGGATAACCTTGTTATTTCCCCCTGCCATGATGTATTCCGCACTCATCAGCAGATCTTCATACGTCGCAGAAAGCCCTCTCTTCAGAAGAACCGGCTTGTCGATCGTGCCGAGCAGTCTCAGAAGTGTATAATTCTGCATGTTGCGGGCACCGACCTGGATGATATCGACATCCCGGAAAAGCGGCAGCTGGGAACGGTCCATGATTTCCGTGACGATCGGCAGGCCGGTTGCCTCCTTTGCCTCAAGAAGAAGCTTGATGCCGTCGACAGCAAGGCCCTGGAAAGCATACGGTGAAGACCTGGGCTTGAAGGCACCTCCACGGAGAACAGTGGCGCCGGAAGCCTTGGCGGCCCTGGCAATGCCGATGATCTGTTCTTTTGATTCCACCGAGCAGGGACCCGCGATCAGCGTGAGGTTCCCGCCTCCGATCTGCGTATCCCCGACTTTAATAACGGTGTCCATCGGATGGAATTTCCGGTTTGCATTCTTGTAGGGTTCCTGAACCCTTTTGACATCTTCCACGATATCCAGTGCGGAAATCAGATCCATGTCGACGGCAGAGGTATCTCCGACCAGGCCCAGGATTGTCTGGTTTTCTCCGACGGTCGGATGGACCTGCAGATTCATTTCTTCCAGCCAGCGGATGAGTCCGTCCAGCTGTGTCGGGTCAGGATTTTTCTTCAGAATGACGATCATGCTTGTTCCTCCTTGATGTTTGGTGCCGGTGTCCGCTGCGGCAAATAAAAAACGCAGCCGGATCGGCTGCGTCGGTTTTCCTTTTCAGAAACAGGTTTATGCTTCCCTTTGCGCCAATCCTAACTGACCTTACCCTGAAAGGTAAAGTTAAAAAAGGCGAAAAAGAAATTAGCGGAATGAATTCCAGTCATAAATCTCCGTTCCAAAAAATATTAGGTATAAAATAACACACTTCCACGGGCCTGTCAATAAAAGGATGAAGCCATCCGGCAGATTCGGACTGAAAAACCCGGTGGACAACCGCTGTCCGATGGAATATGATAACTTATGAATCATTTCCGAAAACATTCTTTTAATTCCCGAAAGGCACTCTCATGAATTTCCGAAAGGCACTCTCATGAACGTTTTTGATATCGTCGGACCCGTCATGATCGGTCCGAGCAGTTCCCATACCGCAGGAGCGGACCGGATCGGTCTGATTGCCCGGGAACTCCTTTCTTCCGAGCCGGTAAAGGCGGATATCCTTCTTTCCGGTTCCTTTGCACGCACCTATAAAGGACACGGTACGGACAAGGCACTGATTGCCGGCATCATGGGCTTTCGGCCTGATGACATCCGGATCCGGAATGCTCCGGAAATTGCTGCCGAATCCGGTCTGGAAGTCAAGGTCCATACCGGTCAGATTCCCGACACGCATCCCAATACCGCCAGGATTGAACTGACGGATGCCAAAGGGCACCAGGTCTCTGTCGTCGGAAACAGCATCGGCGGCGGCAATATCCGCATCTCCAGCGTCAATGGCATGCGCGTGGTCATTACCGGACACCGCGCCACCCTCGTCGTCCTGCACCGCGACGTTCCCGGCATCATTGCCGCCGTCACCGTTGTCCTGACCGGCGCCGGAGTCAATATCGCGGAATTTCATCTGGCCCGTCTCGAACCGGGCGGAGAAGCCGCAATGACCATCGGCATTGAAGGAACCATCGATCCGGATCTGTGCAGGAACCTTTCTTCCCTTCCGCACATCCATGCCGCTACCATCATCGAACCTCTGTAGGACAGAAGCCCCTGCACCGAAAAGGAGAAGAAATGACAAAGCCATTTTTCAAATATGAAAGCATTGCGGAACTGACGGATGAAGCCAATCGTTCCGGCAGGAAGATTTCGGATCTCGTTCTGGAAGATCAGTCTCTTTCTACGGAACTGCAGAATGTTTCCGTTTATCAGAAAATGAAGGATTACTACCGGGATATGCAGAATTCCGTCAGAGAAGGCCGGCGCGCGGACCTGAAAAGCATCAGCGGTCTCACCGGCGGAGAAGCCCATCGGATGGATGAGTCGATTCAATCCGGCAGTACCCTGACAGGACCCTTCCTTGCCGGTGCCATCTGCCGCGCCCTTGCGGTCTCAGGCCTCAATGCCGCCATGGGCCGCATTGTCGCTTCTCCGACTGCCGGCAGCTGCGGCATTCTTCCGGCTGCCGTCATCACGATGCAGGAAGACAGAAAAATAAGTGAAGACGACTGCATCATGTCTCTTTTCACGGCTTCGGCCATCGGCATGGTCATTTCAAAAAAGGCAACCCTGGCGGGGGCGGAAGGAGGCTGCCAGGCGGAATGCGGTTCCGCTTCTGCAATGGCTGCCGCAGCTGTCACAGAGCTGGCCGGCGGCACGCCGGATATGATTTCCAACGCCGTCGCGATTTCGCTGAAATGCTGTCTCGGTCTTGTCTGCGACCCTGTTGCCGGGCTGGTGGAAATTCCCTGCATCAAAAGGAATGCTTCCGGCGTAACGAATGCCTTCACTGCTGCGGAAATGGCCCTCGCAGGAATTACCAGCGCCATTCCCGCCGATGAAGTCATTGATGCCATGAAACAAATCGGAAATCTTCTGCCGGTCTCACTGAAGGAAACAGCGGGAGGCGGTCTTGCCGCCACCCCGACGGGACGGAGACTGCAGAAGGAAATCTTCGGAAAAGAATAAATCAGACTCTAAAATCCATTGGTTTTCTCAAATGTCCTTCTCCCGGTTGACTTCTGTATCCATATGGTATATTATTGTAATTACATTACTATTATATATCTAATGTTTTATGAAAGGCGGTCCCTTATGAAGAAAATGCCTGTCCTGTTCATCGGCCACGGAAGTCCGACCAATGCGGCGGAAGACAATCGTTTTACGGAATCCTGGAAATTGGCTGCACGGGAAATCCCAAAGCCGAAAGCCATCCTCGCCATTTCCGCACACTGGGTTACACGGGGACTCCGGATCAATGATTCCGAAAAACCTAAACAGATTTACGACATGTACGGGTTCCCGGAACGCTTCTATCAGATCCGCTACCCTGCCTGCGGAGATTCGGAGCTTGCACACAAAGCTGCCGCTCTGACCGGAGCACTGCCGGATAACAGCTGGGGCATTGACCACGGAACCTGGGCTGTCCTTACACGGCTTTTTCCGGAAGCCGATGTTCCTGTCGTCCAGCTGTCTGTTGACGGCACGCTCAATGCGGAAGAACAGCTGGAAGCCGGGAAGAAGCTGCAGCCTCTCCGGGAAGAAGGAGTCCTTATTTTCGGAAGCGGAAGCATCGTGCACAGCCTGGAGCATGTCGACTGGAACATGGACAGCGGCTACCCGTGGTGCCTGAATTTCGACCGGGAAGTCATGGAGAAAATCACTTCCGGAGATTACGCGGCAGCCGCGGACTTTCAGAAACTGAGAAGCTACACTCCGGATGTTTTTACAACACCCGAGCACTATTATCCTCTGCTGACCGTGCTGGGCGCTGCCGGGGCAGATGACCGGGTCCGCGTTTTCGCAGAAGGGTCGACACTCGGCTCCATTTCCATGACAAGCTATCTCATCGGGCCGCAGTCTGCGTGAATATTGCTGATTAAATTTCAATTAAAATCATTGACGGCACTCCGCTTAGCCTGTATCCTGAACATAAAAAGAATAAGGAGGCCGTTTATGGGATTCGAAAAAGAAATGCTGGATTATGCGAACCGCAAGACTCCGCTCTGCATCGAAAACGATACGATTTCCGGAGACCTCTTTAAAGAGTACGGCGTCAACCGCGGGCTGCGTGACGTCAATGGAAAAGGCGTGCTGACAGGCCTGACCAACATCTCGGAAATCATTTCCTTCAAGGATATCAACGGCGAAAAGCATGTGCCCTGCGAAGGCGAACTTTGGTACCGCGGCTACAACGTGCGCAGTCTGGTTCAGGAATACGGATGGCAGGGCTTCGGTTTTGAGAAATGTGCCTATCTGCTTCTGTTCGGCGAGCTTCCCGACGATCAGTCCTCCCAGGAATTCATTGACGTGCTGGCGCGCAGCCGGAACCTGCCGACCAACTTCACGCGCGACGTCATCATGAAAGCCCCGACTAAGGATATCATGAATTCCATGACGCGAAGCATCCTGACCCTGGCTTCTTATGATAAAAATGCTTCCCATACGGATATCCCGAATGTCATACGCCAGTCCCTGATGCTGATTGCGACTTTCCCGATGCTGGCCGTGTACGGCTACCATGCCTACAACCATTATCTCAACGACGACAGCATGTACATCCATCGTCCGGATCCCCAGAAATCCACGGCGGAAAATGTCCTGATGATGCTTCGCCCCGACAAGAAATACACCCCGACCGAAGCAGCTGTCCTGGATACGGCCCTGATTCTCCATATGGAGCACGGCGGCGGGAACAATTCGACCTTCACGACACGTGTCGTCACCTCTTCGGGATCGGACACCTACGCGACAATCGCCGCCGCGATGTCCTCCCTGAAGGGACCGAAGCACGGCGGTGCCAACATCAAGGTCATGGAAATGATGCAGGACATCCGCAGCAACGTTTCCGACTGGAACGACGAGGATGAGATCCGCAGCTATCTTTCCCGCATCCTGGACGGCGAAGTTTTCGATAAAAAGGGTCTTCTCTACGGAATGGGCCATGCCGTCTATTCCCTGTCCGACCCCAGGGAAAGAATTTTCAAGCAGTTTGTCACCCGGCTTGCCGAAGAAAAACACGAAGAAAAGAAACTGGCGCTCTACAATGCCATCGAGAAACTGGCTCCGGAAGTCATTGCCGAGAAGAGACATATCTACAAGGGCGTCAGTCCGAATGTCGATTTCTACAGCGGGTTCGTTTACAGCATGCTGGATATTCCGCCGGAACTCTACACCCCGATTTTTGCCATTGCCCGTATCACCGGGTGGAGTGCCCACCGGCTGGAAGAACTGATCGGCGCCGGCAAGATCATCCGCCCCGCCTACATGAGCGTCATGAAAGAAATCGAGTAACGCGAAAAAATTCTCCGTCCGTGCAGCGTTTCCGCAGCCGGCCGCCGGTCATAAAGACTTAAAAAAATGAGCGCCGGTGCGCTCATTTTTTTCTGTTCTGCCATTTTGTTTTTGCCCAGACCAGCATCGTCCGGAACGTATCCCGGTAGAGAACGGCAAGAAGCAGCATATCGGCCGCCGCCAGCAGCACCGTGATCCATCCGAAAGAAAGGAAAGCGGAATACCAGGCATAAAAGACGGTGAACCCGATCACCGCGCATATTTTCTTCATTCTGTAATCGACGTAATAATAGCGGTTGGCTATGACCGTCCGGAGGAACCAGAAAAGAATATAGGACAGTCCTGTTGAAACCGCAGCTCCCTTGCTGCCGTAGATTGGCACCAGAAGCGTATTGCCGATAAAATTTGCCAGACAGGCACCGGCGGCAATCCAGATATGCATGGAACTCTTCTTCATGAAATTGATTCCGCCGACCGTCGTTTCCGAAATCGTGTACATGATCGGCTGGAAAATCAGGAACGGAAGGACATACGCTGCTTCGCGGTATTTCGAACCCAGGAAAATGGCGAACACGTCCTTCATCAGGATCAGAAGAATCCCCAGGGCAAACATGACGACCGTTATGATCTGATTTCCCTTCACATAGAATTCCCTGTCTTTTGGATCCTTTTCATAATGCTCAATCGCCATCGGAGCCCACATGGTGTTGAAAGTGGACTGGACAATCGCAAAGGCATTGGCCAGCTGCATGGCACTTGTATAAATTCCTACCTGGGCATAATCGCAGAAATAATTAATGGAAAGCTTGTCCAGCGCCTGGAAAAGCGAAGCCAGACCCATGGACAGGATGAAAGGCATGCCGTAGCGGATCAGCCCGCGGTACGAAACCTGGCTGCCAGTCTCCCCAAACCAGTATTCTTTTTTCATCAGGATGCCGATGGCGGTCGGTATCAGGAAAGAAATCATCGTCGCCAGCACAAGACTCAGCAGATCCTGTCCTTTCCAGGTCAGGATCAGAATCAGCGCCAGCACCATGTAAAGGGTTTTCTGGGCAACCGACAGGGCGGCATACAATTTCGTATCATACTGCATGCGGATATTGAGAAGTACGAAACGATTGAGAATTTCAAGAATCACGCAGACCAGCAGGATTGCCGTGACGGACAGGCTGAATTCAAAGCGGACGGAAAAAATCAGTTCTGCAGCCAGCACCAGCGCGGAAAAAATCAGCGCCAGAAAGAAAGGCGGCAGCCAGCACTTCCGGAGCACTTCCTTTTTATAGGCAAGTCCCTCGCCGGAATAGAAAAAGCGGACGAAAGACTGGTCCAGTCCCAGCATCAGAACCATCAGGATCAGGCTGATATAAGTATTGAAAATGGAGAGCTGTCCATACTGCGTCGGATCGACGATTCTCGTAATGACGGGTATCGTAATCACGCCGACAATCATGCTGATCAGCGTGCCGAGACCGATATCCAGGAAATTGCGAAAAAGCGATTTTTTCATGTTCTCCGGTGATGTCCGTTATTTTCTCTGCTTCAGTCGATGAAATGCTTCTTCTTGAAAAAGAGAATTTCCAGGACAATGATGATAATCGAAACAAGGAAAATAATCAGATACCCATAGCGGAAATTCAGTTCCGGCATATAGGCGAAATTCATTCCGTACCAGCCCACCAGAAGGGTGAGCGGAAGGAAAATTGCAGTAATAACGGTAAGGGTTGCCATATTGCTGTTCTGCCGGTTCTGTATCTCCGCCTGCTGCAGCTCATGAAGCTGCAGGCCGTATTCGCGGATTGTCGCCGTCAGATCATAGAGCCTTGCGCATCTTTCCCCGAGAAGCTGGAAACGGCTGCATTCTTCGTCTGAGAACATGCCGTTTTCATTTTCCCGCATGACTTCAAACATGTCTTCCAGCTGCTGGTAGTAAGTGGACATCCGCAGGGCATTCCGCCGGACATTCTGAAACGCTTTCATGTCATCCATGATTTTGCCCTTACTGCTGAAGATGGAATCTTCCAGGGAAATGAGACAGTCCTCCAGGGATGTCAGGTAATCGACGTCATCATGCATGGCATGCATGAGAAATTCAATGAAAAAGCTTCCGACCGTGTCGGTCTTGATGACTTTCATCTGCCGGATGCTGCCGATGACTTCATCTAAATTCGTGTCTTTCGTCACGAAAACCAGTCGGTGCGGCTGAAGCAGATAAGTCAGGGAAATGAACCGGGAAGTGACATTCGGCTTGATGGGAATTTTCAGAGTGCCGATGATGCAGTCCTCAAACATCTCTGCTTTGCAGAAACGGATCGGGCTGAGATTGTGCTGCAGGGTTTCAATATGGGGGACCTTGGAAAGATCTCTGTTCCGGATTTCTTCATTTGTCAGAACATCGATGTAGGCACCGGACTTCAGCGGAAGATCCGCATCCGTCAGCGGCTCAAGCTCTCCGCTGATCCTGTATTTCACGGCTGTTCCTCCCTTTTCATAAGAAAAGCCCCGGACCGCCTTCGAAACCAGGCAATTCGGGACCCTCCCTCCAGCGCGAGACGGGAATCGGACCCGCGACCCCCACCTTGGCAAGGTGGTGCTCCACCGCTGAGCCACTCGCGCAAATCGTAACATTGATAATATACACTAAAACTCCGGGCCTGTCAACACCATAAAACCTCTCTGTTTTTCCCAAAATTTATTCTTCTTCGCCCAGAAAATCAGTCAGATTCCTGATTCCTTCCCCTGTCAGGGCACTGACGCGGAAAACCTTTTCCGCACCCGCAAAACGCATCAGATCCTCGATGTCATCAATCTTCCATTCTTCCGGATGCATGTCCATCTTGGTAATGACGCCGATCATCGGTTTGTTGAACATGGAATTGATCCGCGGTGAAAAAGTCCATTCCGTATCGTCTCCGCTCTGCACCATCACGACGAGGTCTGCCTCCACCGCCGTCACCACCAGTGCCTTATAATACTGCTTGTGTTCCATGTATTCACCCGGCGTATCGATGGCGCTCCCGCCGACGACTTCGACTGACTGTGTTTTCTTATACTCCAGCTCCTCTTTGAAAATGCGCTGGCACAGCGTGGTCTTCCCGCAGCCCGATTTTCCGATCAGCACGATCTTTTTCATGATTTCGTAATTTCCGTCGGCGTGAAATGAAGCACGTTGGAAAGAACGTCGATTACGCCTTTCAGCGACGCTTCCACCGAGGCGACCTCTCCGCAGATGACAAGCGATCCTGAAAAGCGATCCACGAAGACAATATCCACCTCGCCGGCCTTTGATGCGACATCCGCACCGATAATGGCCGCTTCGCTCGGCGTGATCGTCATGATTCCGAGCGCTCCTCTTTTTTTGGAAATGACTCCCAGCTTCTTATACAGTTCTTCAACCGGGTTGGCTATCAGATGCGCCATGGTAATCTGCTTGCCCGGCACATACTCCTGTATAATCCTCTGTTTGTCTTTATTCTCTTCGGCCATATCCTGTCCTTTTCCTGCAGTCAGAATGGTTCTGTTCCTTACATCAGCGACTCAAAAATCTCTTTTCTGGGATTCGGTATCACGACGCTCTGTACGACAAAGCCTCTCTTTTCCGCTTCCCTGACTCCGGCATCCACGGATGCTCTCACGGCGGCTACTTCCCCCGTCAGGTTGACATAGGACTTGCCTCCGATGCCGAGTCCCAGACGGACATCCATCAGCGTGACTTCCGCAGCCTTGGCTGCCGCATCTGCTGCATAGACCGCCGCCGTAATGCTGAAGAATTCCATGACTCCCACGGCATTGAAGCCGTCGACGGCTGTCGCAGTATTGATGGCCGCAATGACCTGCGGATCCACCCTCGGAATCACGACCGTATCCACAACCGTATCCTTCGCGATGCGCACGCCGGCTTCCAGAGAAGATTTTACCGCTGCCACGTCTCCGCAGAACAGGACGATATATTTGCCCGGACAGATCGGCTTTGCAAAAAGGAGCCTCACCTCTGCTGCCTTGAGCAGCGCATCGGCCGCTTCCACGCCCTTTGCGATACTGGTTGTTTCCAGGAATCCAATCGTTTCAACCATTTTTATGCCTCCTCCGTAATCCGGATGCTTTCTTCTCCGACCGTCACCGTACCGTCCATTCCTGCATGCAGGTTGGAGCCCAGCTTTCCTTCCGGACAGACGGCAATCAGATCTCCGCATTTTACCCGGTCGCCGCTGCGGACAATCGGCTGCGAAGGAGCGCCGGCTCCCTGATGCAGGGAAAGCTCCGTGCTCTTCGGTTCGTAGCTGACAAGGGCGTCCGTCCCGCAGGCATTCATCATGTCCATCACGCCCGCCCTCTGGGCGGCCCGCTGCGTCGGAATCTTTCTTCCTTCTCTTTCCGGACTGATGCCTTCCGATTCGGTGCCTTTCGGATAGCGGATGCCGGCCTTGGCCAGTTCCCTTTTGAACATGGCGTTGACGCGGCGCGGCTGCAGTCCCATCGGGCAGGCGATCATTTCGCAGATTCCGCATTCGCAGCACAGAGCTGCCCTCTGAATATCGGGATCCTGCAGGAGATCCTCCGTTTCCGTACACATTCCGAGCTTCCGCATGATCTTATGGGGCTCCAGCGGATGTCCCAGGAGATGACGCGGGCAGAGTTCCGTACAGAAACTGCACTGGATGCAGGCAGATCTGGCCCTGTTCTTCATATGCTCGATGCTGACTTTTTCGGAATAGGCAATCGGTCCGTCGCCGGGAAGCAGAAGGATTCCGGATGTGGTCTTGGTCACGCAGGCTTTTTCCGCCTGCCCGGCTGTCAGGCGTCTTCCCATCATCGGACCGCCGTTGATGACGATGGTATCCTGTTCGGATGCTCCGCCTGCCTGTGCGATGCAGTCGGCAAAAGAAGTTCCGATCGGTACGCACATGACCGTGGGCTTCCGTACCAGTCCTGAGACGGTAAGGAACTTATGAGTAAATGGTTTTCCGTCCAGCGCATCGGCAATGCATTTCATGGTGGCGGCATTGTCGACGATGCATCCGACATCCAGAGGAATTCCTGCCGGTGGCACGACTTTTCCCGTCACTTCCGCGACGATGACCTGTTCATCTCCCGCCGGATAAAAACTCTGCATTTTCTTCAGACGGATCTCCGGATCGGCTGCGGCAATCGCTGTCTCCAGGGCTGCGGCTTCCTGCTCGTAGGATTTCTTCAGCACGATCGTGCAGGGAATCCCTCCGAGCGCCTTCCGGACTTCCGAAGCTGCCCTGACGATATCCTCTGCATGGTGAATCATCAGGTAGCGGTCCGTGCGCAGCATCGGCTCGCACTCCGCTCCGTTGATGATCAGCTGCCCTGCCTTTCCGGCCAGCTTGACATGCGTCGGGAAGCCGGCGCCTCCGCAGCCGATAATTCCTGCTTTAAAAACCATATCCGTCAATGTACTCATACGTTCGCCGTCCCTTTATCCGTTTTACGAAATGATCCGTTCCGCCTTCAGCCGGCAGCTATTCTTTCCTGCCTGCCTTTGCGGCCTCGCTCTTTTCCGCCTTTTCACGGTCGACTTCCACGGTATCGATGATACCGACGATTGCGCTGTCCACCGCCCGGTCATCTGCACCGACTGCGCGGCGGGCCGTACTTCCGGTTACCACCAGAACCTGTTCTCCGATCCCTGCGCCGATCTGATCCGACGCTACGAAGACGGCGCCGTGCTTTTCATTTGTTTCCGTTTCCTGGACGATCATCAGCTTGAGTCCCTCAAGGGACTCTTCCTTTTTCGTCGCCCAGATATGACCGATGACTTTGCATATCAGCATGTTTGCTGCCTCCCTTTACAGGAACTGTACCTTTCTGCCGGCATGCAGGAAAATGTCCTTGGCCGTCGGCGTCAGAATGGTTCCTTTCTCGAACACCAGACACTCGTCGTCTTTTGTCGAAACAATCGAGCGTGCCTTTGCCTCATTGATGAGGCCGCAGGTAAACTGATCCGCTGCCAGAACCGCGTCCTGCGCTGCTGCCGGTGCGGCAACCTGACCGCTCATCAGGATGACCCCGAAATTCTGCAGGGAATGGACATAGCCTTCCAGCAGATGGTAGAATCCCATTTTTGCCGTATTCTTGAAACGGCGGTGCTCAATGGCACTGTCCATCAGATAAACGGGAATACCCCGGAGCAGTGCGTTCACGACGGCGCAGGAAGCCGGATGGGCGCTGCGTCCCAGTGCCATGTCCACCAGTTCATCCGTTTTCAGTTCCGTAATATAAACGGCTTTATAATTCACCGAATCCTCGGGGCCGCCGTACTGGGAAATGCCGACAGGAGCATAAAGTCCGCTGAGCCTGTCCGGCAGACGGTCGATGTCTCCGATGACAAGAATGCTCGGAAGACCGGGAATGCCTGCCGCGCCCGCTTTCTGCTTTCCCATTTCCCTCATGACCTCGCGGGTGATCAATTCAACGATCTCGTCTCTGTTCATTGTTTCTGCCCTTCTTTCTCTATGGGATAATCTCGATCGTGCTGTCCGAATCACAGGCACAGGCATTGGCTTCATCAAAGTCGATGTGCATAGCCGGCCGGAATTTGTCACTGACACGGATCGATACATCCTCAAGGCATACCGGACGCTTGGAATGAATCCTCACCTTCACGTTCTGCCCGTTTACAAGTCCTTTTGCCGAAGCGGTTTTCGGATCCAGATGGATATGCGCTTTCGCCGCAATGACGCAGCCTTTCTCTTTCAGCACGCCGCAGGGACCGATCAGAATGACGTCTCCGGCACCGCTGTGGTCGCCGGAAAGATTGACCGGTGCATTGATTCCGAGCGTCCTGCAGTCCGTGAGGGAAAGTTCCACCTGCACGGCATCGCGGAGCGGTCCGAGGACGGAAACCTTATCCATCGTTCCCTTCATCGTGACCAGTTTCACCTTTTCTTCCGACAGGAACTGTCCCGGCTGTGAAAGCTCCCTCTTGAAAGTAAGAGCAGCTCCCGGTCCGAAAAGGACCTCCAGGGCTTCCTGCGTCAGATGTACGTGTCTTGCCGAAACCTCAAGAAGGACATCCGTATTACCGCCTGATGCGGGATTTCTTCCCGGCGCCGGATTTCCTCCTGATGCATATTTCTGCAGCACGGAACTGACAATTTCCTTGATTTCCGCTTCGTTCATTTTCATTCCTCCAGACCGGCCGTCAGCTTCAGTACCAGAATATAAAATCCGCTCGACAGCCTGTTGAGCGCCTGAATGATATCCAGACGTTCCGTATTTCCGTTCCTGCTGAAAGCTTTCATGGCATACAGCTCGCATTCCCTGGCCTGTGTCCGGAGACAATTGAGCCTTGCTCCCACCTCTCCCATAGAGGCCCCGGGCACGACATGCGACACCCCGAAACTTTCCTTCACGTGATGCGTGGCATAGCGAAGCTGTGCCGCCCCCATTCCGAAGAGGGCAGTTTCACCGAGCGGCTCTTCCTTCACTTCCGCTGCCAGGATTCTCCGCACATACACCAGCGTCTCTTCCAGTTCCCCGTACAGTTTCTCATATCCCTTTTCCCGTGCGAGGATCTGCACGCAGATGATTTCCGCTTCCAGGCAGTCCAGTTTTCCGCGGAAGGCGATTCTCGGGTCATTCTTGCTGACCAGCAGATTACCCCGCAGATGAGTCATGTCCTCCGGCTTTTCCGCCATGCCTTTCCCGGTAGCGGCATCAATATAGGTATTTCCGCCTCTGTCCCGGATCGGAACGACCGTCATCTCTCCGCACGTGCCATTCGTATCCCGGATCAGGGCAATGCCGTGATCCGACAGATACTCCGCGGCCAGCGGAACGATGAACGTATCGCTGCTGACATGGTATTCTTTACAGTCTGAAGGCAGATGCAGCCCCCGCAGATAATTCTCTGTAAGAATGTTCAAGAGGACACCTCCTCATCAGTCTTTTTTCATGCTTGCTTTTGCTTCGCCGGCCGTCAGTACCGGAAGGATGTATTCCACAGACGGATCCGGACGCGGAATGACATGGACGCTGACCAGTTCGCCGATCTTTGCGGCTGCCGCTGCGCCTGCATCCGTCGCTGCCTTCACGGCTCCCGTATCGCCCCGGACCATGACGGAGACGAGTCCGCCGCCGACATGCACTTTGCCGATCAGCTCCACGTTTGCCGCTTTGACCATGGCATCTGCTGCTTCAATCGAAGCGACAACGCCCCTTGTTTCAATCATTCCCAGTGCTCTGATTGAGTTTTCCATTTTTAATCCTTCTTTCCTATCAGGCTTATTTATCGGATTTTGTCAGTACCGGCAGGATATATTCCACAGATGGATCCGGGCGCGGAATGACATGGACGCTGACCAGTTCGCCGATCTTTGCGGCTGCCGCTGCGCCTGCATCCGTCGCTGCCTTTACGGCTCCCGTGTCGCCCCGGACCATGACGGAAACAAGTCCGCCGCCGACGTGTACCTTGCCGATGAGTTCTACGTTTGCTGCCTTGACCATGGCATCTGCTGCCTCAATCGATGCGACAACACCCTTTGTTTCGATCATTCCCAATGCCCTGATTGAATTTTCCATTTTCTTTTCCTCCTTTATCTGTCTGACTCATTGAGTGACGGTAAAATATGTTCCACATAGCCATCCGGGCGCGGAATGACATGGACGCTGACCAGCTCGCCGATTTTTGCAGCTGCTGCCGCGCCTGCATCCGTCGCCGCCTTCACGGCTCCCGTATCGCCCCGGACCATGACGGAGACGAGTCCGCCGCCGACATGCACTTTGCCGATCAGCTCCACGTTTGCCGCCTTGACCATGGCATCAGCCGCCTCGATTGCGGCGACCACGCCTTTTGTTTCGATCATTCCCAATGCTCTGATTGATTCAGCCATCTTCAGGCTCCTTTCCTGTCCCATCGGACCTTCGTATTATTTCCGGTACGTTTTTTTTCTATATTCCCAACCGAGCGATCACCGCTTTCGTAATCGCATCGATATCGTCTTTGGTAAACGCTGCCGCAGGATCCTCCCCTGCGGAAGAACAGCATCCCTGCGCACCCGTGCTTCCCGGCTGCGGGCTCATGGCCCGGATGTCTTCCAGTTCGCGGAGTCCCCAGGCGCACCGCCGGATGTTGATCAGGTTGAGGCAGGTGATGTTGTCGGAAGTCGCACTTCCTCCGACTGCCCCGCATCCGAGGGTCAGGGCCGGAGCCAGTCCGGTCGCCGCTCCGACGCCTCCGAGGGAGGCCGGGACGTTGACAAGGACACGCGAGACCGGTTTCTTCAGTGCGAATTCCCGGATCATTTCCATGTTCTGGGAATGAATCGTCATCGTGTGTCCGGCTCCTTCATTGTGCAGAAGCTCGATGCACCGGCTGCAGCAGTCTTCCCAGGTTTCCTCCACATAGAAGGCGAGGATGGGGCAGAGCTTTTCCCGCGCATACGGGTTCTTCTGGCTGACCTCCGTCTGTCTGGCAACGAGAACGGTCGCATCCGAAGGAACCGTGATTCCGGCAAACTGCGCGATGACCTGCGCGCTTCTTCCGACGATTTTCGGATTCATCGTGCCGTTCGCCCTCAGCATGAAACCGGAAAGTTTTTTCGCATCATCCTGCGGGAGGAAATAAGCCTTTCTCTTCTTCAGCTCCTCGACAACCCGGTCCTCGATGCAGCGTTCCGTGACAATGGACTGCTCCGATGCGCAGATAGTGCCGTTGTCAAAGGTCTTGCTGTCGATGATCCGCTTCACGGCAAGCGGAATGTCCGCGCTCTTGTCGATGAAGGCAGGTCCGTTGCCCGGGCCGACGCCGATGGCCGGATTTCCGGAAGAATAGGCGGCATGTACCATCGCCGATCCGCCGGTCGCCAGGATCACGCCGATATCAGGTGATTTCAGAAGCGTATCCGTCGCCTGCGGAGTCAGGATGTCCAGCGTATTGATCGTCCCGTCGGGCGCACCCGCTCTCTCCGCGGCTTCCTTGATGATCCGGATGGTTTCCAGGATGCAGTTCTTCGCGCCCGGATGCGGACTGAAGATAATCGTATTTCCGGACTTTACGGAAATAATCGATTTATACATTGCAGTCGATGTCGGATTCGTCGACGGAACCAGAGCCACCACGATTCCCATCGGGACGCCGACCTCCAGGATCTTCTTCTCTTTGTCTTCGCGGAGGATTCCTGCTGTTCTGATGTTCTTGCAGTAATCCCAGGTCATCGCGCTGCCGAGAAGGTTCTTGATGGTCTTGTCCTGCCATTTTCCGAAACCGGTCTCCTCGCTTGCCATTTTCGCAAGCCGTTCTGCATTTGCCGCACAGTCCTTGGCGATCTCCGCCGCGATGCGGTCCAGCTGTTCCTGCGTATATGTCGACAGGATTTCCTCAGCCTTCTTTGCTTTCTGGATCAGGTCCCTTGCCTGCTGAATAGACTCCAGATCTTTATCCAATGACAACATCTCCTTTCCGAACTTCGTTTCTGTTTAGTAGGAAAGCGGATTCTGCGCAATGTCGCACACTTTGTCCGCGAATGCCTCGCATGCCGCCCTGCACGCTGCCTGTTCTCCGACGAGAAGTCCACCCGCGAAGTTGGTCTCCGTCGGCGGCCCGTAGAAAACTTTCATTTCCACTTCCGCCGCCTTGAGCGCCGCGTCCAGTCCGTAGGTTGCCTCCAGGGGAGGTGCTATCAGATAAGCCATTGCACATCCCGGTTCCACACCCGCCTGCTTTGAAAGATAAAAGCCTGTCCGTGAAATGCACTGTGCAAAATAAATCACCGAATTGTCATCGCACGCGCTGTAGAATGCCGCGTCTTTGTCGATATATCTTCTTGCTGCTTCAATGCCGCTCCGGACATCCTCCGGATCGGGACCTGCGAGAATGCCGATGAACTCTCCTGCGAGTCTGGTGCTGGCGTGGGGCGCCCCGGCATACATGCTCTTCGCATAGACAACCTGCACGCTGGCCTTCTTGGTCGCTTCGTCCAGTGCCGCGTAGGAAACATCATCGCTGTCCGTCGTGAAAAGGCCCAGGCTGTTCAGCTCCTTCGGTACGCCGAGCTTTTCCATCAGCCCTTTGTCTGCATGAGGGATCATGCGCACGGCCAGTATATGAGTCGGTATTCGTTCGCCCTTCATGCAGCTCTCCTTTCCGTCATTTTCCGCAGCTTTTTTTCTTCATTCCTGCCTGCTGTTTCAGCCCTTCTGCTGCTTCAGCTCTTCTGCTGTTTCAGCCCTTCTGCCGTTTCAGCCCTTCTGCAGCTCCACGCCGCTGGCCTGCTGCCGGTAGATCTGTTCAATCACATCGCAGATGTAGGCGCCGGCTTCCACCGGTGAAATTCCGTTCCGGTGAATATTGGAGACGACTGTCCTCCGTGATTCCGGCATTCCCACCGTCGCTCTCCAGCAGATATAGGCGCTCATGCTTTCGGCCGTTGCAAGTCCCGGTCTTTCGCCGAGCAGGACGCAGACTACCTTTGCGTCCAGAAGCTCGCTGATTTCATCTTCCACGCCGACCCTTCCGTACCGCACGTAAAACGGCGTTCCCACGGAAAGCCCTTTTTCTTTAAGTCCGTCGGTCAGGATCGGCAGAATGTCCGACAGGTTTGCGTCAACTGCCGCAGAGGAAAGCCCGTCGCTTGCATAGACCTGGACATCCGGATGCATTCTGCATTCCCGCCTGATTTTTGCGGATGCATCATCGTTCAGCTGTCTTCCCAGATCCGGTCTTGTCAGGAATTCCTGTTTATCCCGGCATTTCGTCTGGACGGTAAACAGTCCCAGAGAATCAAGCACCGTCTGGTCTGCATCCTGAAAAACGGAATCGCGGGCTGCCGCATGGTCCGCGCGGAGCTTGAGGATCGTCTGCGTATGCAGTCTCGGTCCGCATTTCCCGACGCCGATGCGGGCGGTCGTACGGCTCATCATTCTTCTTAAGGAATCCGGATCCTTCGGATGGACAATCAGGAATTCCGGTTTTCCGCTTCCTTCCGTCCGTCCGCTGCCCGTCCCCGAAGAGCCGGCATCATGGACCGGCCACGGAGCAGAAACTGCCGTATCGGGAGATCTGCCGCGAAGATTTGCCGCCGGCTTTCTCGGTGCAGCATCTCCCGAACCTTCCCGCGTCCTGATTTTCTCAAGGACTTCCTCTATGATTTTTTCACGGAGCTGTTCATCCATCGTCTTACCTCTCCATCGTGAAGATGGTGGGATCGCCGGCGAGATCCGTCAGACGCCCGTTTTCCATGATTCCGTATTTCTCCAGCCATGCCTCGAATTCCCTGATCGGCCGCTTTCCCAGGACTTCCCTCACGGCATTGACATCGTGATAGGAATTCGTCTGGTAATTCAGCATGATGTCATCGCTTGCCGGCACGCCGAGAATGTAATTGACTCCGGCCTCTCCCAGCATCATGGCCAGGTTCTCGATATCGTTCTGGTCTGCCATCATATGGTTGGTGTAGCAGCAGTCGCAGCCCATCGGGATTCCGGAAAGCTTGCCCATGAAATGATCTTCCAGTCCTGCCCGGATGACCTGGCGGCTGTCGTAAAGGTATTCCGGTCCGATGAACCCGACGACGGTATTGACCATGAACGGAGCAAACTTTCTCGCATAGGCATAGCATCTGGCTTCCATCGTCACCTGATCCGCTCCGAAGTTGGCTTCGGAGGAAAGCTCGCTGCCTTCGCCGGTCTCGAAATACATGACGTTCGGGCCGGCCTGCGGGTTCATTTCCCGAAGAAGGTTCTGCGCCTCGAGAATGATGTCCGTCGTAAAGCCGAAAGCCTTGTTTCCCTTTTCGCTTCCGGCAATCGACTGGAAAGCAATGTCCGCCGGCGCGCCGCTCTTGATGGCTTCCACCTGGGTCGTGATATGTCCCAGCACGCAGATCTGCGTCGGAATGGAGAAACGGTTCTTGACTTCATCGAAACGGCGCAGGATTTCCGCCAGGCTCGATACGGTATCGTTGACCGGGTTGAGACCGATCAGCGCATCGCCGCATCCATAGCTGAGGCCTTCAAACAAAGAAGCCGTGATTCCTTCCACATTGTCTGTCGTATGGTTCGGCTGGAGCCTGGTTGCCAGAGTTCCCCGAAGACCGATCGTCGTATTGCAGGAAGCCGGAACCGAAATTTTCGATGCGCCGTATACCAGATCCAGATTCGTCATCAGCTTGGCTGCGGCGGCAACCATTTCCGCTGTCAGGGCTTTCCCCGTACTGCGGATCATTTCCTCGGTCGTATGATAATCAAGAATCCATTCGCGCAGGTCCGACACGGTCCAGCCCTTGATCTCGCTGTAGCGTGCTTCGTCCAGTCCGTCCTGATTGATGCGCGTCACTTCATCTTCCTCGTACGGCACGGCTGGATTCTCCCTCAGTTCACGGAGCGTCATCCCTGCCAGGACTTCTTTCGCCGCGATGCGTTCGATGTCGCTTCCCGCAGCAACGCCGGCCAGCACGTCTCCGCTCTTCAGCTCGTTTGCCTTGGCCAGCACTTCCTTTACCGTATCGAATTCAAATGTCTTCGTGCCTAAGATCACTCTGTATCCCATGTACGTGCTCCTCTATCCGAAAATCAGTGTCTTGATCACGACGGGAACCACGATGCCGTTCATGATCGGCGCTCCGATGTCCACATAGTCATCCTGCTCGACATGAAGAGAATCGATGCAGATGATATCGCGCTCTTTCATGAAGAGCCGGATCGTCTGTCCCAGAGCCTTGGCATAATCCGCTTCCAGGCAGATGATCAGGGGCTTGTCTTCCGGAAGGATTCCTGCCGCTTCCGACACAGCCTTTGCCGCACTCTTGAGTTCCTGATAGCCCATATGAATCATCCCGGGGACGAGAAGCATAAGCCGGTCGGTGTCCATCTGATTCATAAACCAGCGAATTCTCTCTTCCAGGGCTTTTCCGTCTCCTGCCAGGCAGCTTTTCCATTCATCGGAAATTTCCAGCACCGGCAGGTTCTTCTGCGGAAAAAGCTCTTTCCTGCTGTAATAAATCGTGCTTCCGGAGACCGACGTCATATAGCTTCCTGCTCCGACTACGGTGGCACGAATGGTCTCTGCCGGCTTCATTTCCTTGTAGTACCCGTATTCCGGACAGCTGCGGATGGCTCTTCCGAGAAGGACGCCGATGTCGCCGTATGCCCTCTCGTCTTCCTGCGGGCTGTAAATGCAGTCTGCCACTCCTCCGGAGAAAAATACAGTTTTCGGCGCTCCTGCACGGTAGATACTGCTTCCGGGCGTCCGGATCTTTTCCAGCAGAGGGCTGGTTCTTCCGCCGATCAGTTCCCACAGCAGCTCTGCCATCCGGCGGCAGAGATTCTCCAGTTCTTTTTCTTCCGCCTTTTCACCCTCGCGAATCGGCAGGTTCATATCGGCAATGACTGCCGCGGCGCCTTCGCTGATGTGCGTGACCGTGCCTCTGCCGTCAAAGCGGATGTTTCTTCCTCCGATATCCACGCATCCCTTGGATACGGCTTTTCCGTCGCGGAACTCGACGATATTCGAAGTCCCGCCGCCGATGTCCAGATTGACGACCGGCACATTTTCATCCAGAGAATGCTGCCATGCTCCGCTGCCTTTTCCGGCGATGATTGCCTCCAGGTCCGGCCCTGCGGTCGACACGACAAATTCTCCTGCAAAAGAACTGAGCTTGTCCAGAACGACGGCGGCATTTTCCTTGCGCGCCGCTTCGCCCGTGATGATGACGGCTCCGGTCTGCGTATCTGACGCACGGTATCCCGCTTTTTCAAATTCGCCTTCCACGATCTTCCGTACGCCTTCCCCGTCTATCAGGGAACGGCTGATCAGCGGTGTTTCATAGATCCTGCTTTTATAGACGACGTCTTTCTGAACGATGGTTACCCGGGGCACCTGGAAATAGCCCGCGGTATTGTCCATGGCTATGCTGCTGAAGACCGCCTGGGTGGTGGATGTCCCGATATCGATTCCCACGCTGAGTATCTTTTCAATCGCCACGAACTGCGCCGCCTTTCGGAGAATAACTTTCAGAAAATAAAGGCCTAAACAGACATACCTGTATGTCTGTTTAAGCCCTTTTGCTTTTTTTTCGAACTGCACCCTATTGTGTATTTAAATCATATCACAGGAAAAAAAGAAAGACAAGCCCTTTCTGATGTTATGTCATCCTGAAGCTGACGGATGCCTTTGTTCCGCCTTTTCCGGAGACAATGGCAAACTTGCCGTGAAGCTTTTCCTCGGCTGTCATGCGGACAATATCAAATCCCAGGCTGCCCGGTCTTCCTGTCGACACATCGAATCCGATACCGCTGTCTTCCACGGTCAGCGTGGAATAAAGGCTTCCTCTGCTGACGGCAACCGTGATGATTCCTTTTTCTCCGCATTCAAAGGCATGCATCGCCGCGTTGCTGATCAGCTCGTTGGCAATTACCGCCAGGGAAGTTCCCATATCCTGCGTCACCAGAAGATCATCTCCCCGGATTTTCATCTCAATCTTCTTTCCTTCGCAGGAAATGATCTGAACATTGCGGCAGACATAATTCAGGAGCTCCATCAGGTGCACTTTCTCATCTTCCCCGGTCCGCATCAGGGTTTCCTGGATAGCCGCAATGCTGAGCACTCTCTGGGAGCTCTCGTGCAGGGCACTCCTGACATCCTCGTTCTTCGAGCTTCTCGCCTGAAGATTGATCATCGAAGCAATCATCTGAAGGTCATTCTTGATCCGGTGATGAGATTCGCGAATGGCAAGATCGCGCATGGGACTTTTCTGAAAAGCCGTGCCTCCGTTCAGTTCGGCCGCCTTCTGTTCGGAAAGCTCCCGGTATTTCTGTTCCCGCAGAAGAGATTCGGAAATATCTTTTTCCCGGATCAGCACTCCGATGATTCGTCCTTCCTCCGTCTTGACCGGCACGACATCCTGACGGACTTTTCTGCCTTCCTGCGTTACGGCCTTCAGATCCCTGCAGGGCATGCCGCTCTCCAGCGTCTTATAGACCGCCGGCTCCATTTCCTTCAGCACCGTTTTTCCGATGACGTCCTGACTGTAAAGAGTCGTTCCGAACTGAGGCCTGGCCTGCGCGGCGACCATCGCGGTTCGTCCCGTCCGGTCGTAGCAGTCCAGAAAGACATCATTTCCGGTCAGTTCCGCAATCAGCGGGAGCTGCTCTTCCAGCTCCGCAAAGCGAAGGACTTCGTTCTGATCCAGCATCGAGTCCGTTTCATAAACGCTTTGCTGCTTCATTTCGGCTCCTCCCGGCAGAGTTCTTTCGCCGCATCTTCCCGGCTCTTCCCGTGTTCCCTTGCATACTGCACGATGATATCGAAAGCTTCTTTCTCACCGATCTGACGGCTGTCCATCAGACGCTGCTTGCACTTCCTGACCCAGGCCTTTTCATCCGCCTGCCGGACAATCGTCCGGGCAATTTCGCCGATCGTGCAGCGCTTGTTCATCGCCATCTGCTGCAGCTGGCGATAGGCTTCCGTTTCCGAAATCTTCTGGTCTTTCGCCAGAATGGAATTGGCACGTCCGATGTCCCTGGTTTCCTTCAGCTTCTTCTCGGCTTCCTCCTTCTCCTGCCGGCTCTTCTTCAGCCGCCGGCTCTGGGCCAGTGCCACCTCGATTGTCGGCACCAGAAGCCTCTGTTCAACCGGCTTTACCAGATAGCCGGAAACACCGACATCATTTGCCCGTTCAATCAGATCCAGATCCGAAAAAGCGGTAATCAGCACAATGCATTCCGCCAGGTTCTCTTCATTGATTGCCGCGGCTGCGTCCAGTCCGTCAAATACGGGCATGCGCACATCCATCAGGACAATATCCGGATGCAGGGTGCGGCAGAGGGCGATGGCATCAAAGCCGTCGCCGGCCTGCCCGACCACGGAAAAGCCCGCTTCCGTGAGCATCTGCGAAATATCCAGTCTTGTAATCGGTTCATCATCTACGACAATGGCGGTTCTCATGCCTGCCTCCGTTTTCGTCTGTCTTCCACTGATTCCGTCATGATGATTATAACGCGTCCGTACGGAACAAGGCAAGTTCCCCCGGCACGTTCTTCCGCGGAAACGTTCTCCGCAGGTGAATCCTGCATCAGATTTCTATGATATTGACAGTCATGGCAAATCGTGTTAATTTGTTGTAAAACAATCAAATGTAAATTCATTTGACTAATTGGGAAGGAGGCCGTCTTCGTGATTCCTGCTTTGAATTATCTTCGCGAAATGAATACCGCCTCCGTCATTCTCCGTCTTTTTCTGGCGGTCATCATCGCCGGTACGCTCGGCATCGAACGTGAACAGAAGCTGAAACCGGCCGGATTCCGTACGTATTCCTTCGTCTGTCTGGGTGCGGCTCTGACGATTATTCTGAGCCAGTACGAATTCACGATGATGAGCACCTCCTGGGCACAGCTTGCTGCAGAACTCGGAGTCCACACCGACGTCTCGCGGTTCGGCGCGCAGGTCATCAACGGCATCGGCTTCCTTGGTGCCGGCACCGTCATCGTAACCGGCCGTCAGGAAGTCAAAGGGCTGACGACAGCGGCAGGCCTGTGGGCTTCCGCCTGCATCGGCCTTGCCATCGGTGCTGGCTTCTACGAAGCGGTCATCATCGGCTTCCTGCTGATTTTCCTTTCCATGCGCTTCCTGACAAAAATCGAATCGACGATCCTCCTGTATTCCAGGAACATGAATCTTTACGCCGAATTCACCACGGTCAACGATGTCGCCGATATTATCTCTCTTCTCAAGAAGCACCAGATACAGATTTATGATGTGGAAATCAGCCGCGGCAAGGGAAAAGACAAAGACCTTCTAATGGGTCCGAGCGCGGTATTCTATATCCAGCTTCCGAAGCAGCAGTCTCACATTGATGTCATCTCTGCAATCTCCGAACTGGAAAGTGTCAGCGATGTGGAAGAAATCTGAAAGGAGGAACAGCCATGCTTCCGATTTTTAACGGCTTCAGGGATATGACTCTGGCCTCGGTCTTCATGCGCATGATTGTTTCCTTTATCTGCGGTGCATCCATCGGGCTGGAGCGTGAATTCAAGCGCCGCCCTGCCGGTCTCCGCACGCACATCCTGATCTGCATCGGTTCGGCTGTCGCCGCCATGACCGGCCAGTATCTTTTCCTGGTCATGCATTATTATACGGATATGGCAAGAATCGGCGCACAGGTCGTCGCCGGCATCGGTTTCATCGGTGCAGGCACGATCATCGTGACCAAGCGCCGCCGGGTTAAAGGACTTACGACAGCAGCCGGACTCTGGACCAATGCCATCATCGGTCTTTCTGCCGGTGCCGGATTCTACGAAGGTGCCATCTACACTACGCTGATCATCCTGTTCCTCGAACAATTCTTCTCAAAATGGGAATACCGGATGCTCCGCAGCGCTCGTGAAATCAACCTCTACGTTGAATATGAACACCGCGAGACACTGGAATCCATTCTCCAGAAACTCCGTGAAATGGAAGTCAAGATTTCCGACCTGGAAGTAACCCGTTCCTCAAAAGAAGGCGCGAAACGCGGCAGTGCCTGCGCCGTAATCTCGCTGATGCTGAGTAAGAATCATCCGTCCGACGAAGTCATGAACGCGGTTTCCGTACTGGAAGGAGTCCTGTTCGTCGAAGAGCTGTAGATCAGAAACAGAACACCGGCTGCCCTTATCGGGACAGCCGGTGTTTTTCATTGTCTCGTTATCGTGCTTATTTCTCAAACGGGAACGTATACGGCAGATGGTACATATCCCTGACCGTCATGAAGTCTTTCTGGACAGCCTCGCCCATCGGTACTCCCTTGTCCTTGCGTACCTGCCATACATCCCATTCCTTCTCGCCAGCCGTGTAGATCCGGTCATGGCCCGGTGCTTTCCTGGAAGCACGCAGCGCGCGGACGATATCGCCCGTCGTCTTCCTGAAGGTTTCAAGTCCCATGAAGGCTTCCGGATCGATGGCAATGAAGAAATGTCCCAGATGGTACGGACGCTTGTTCCCGTCCTCATCCTTGTTCGTTAGGTCTTTCATGAACAGGCCGCCCGCCAGTGCCGCGGAAAGAATCTCCACGACTGCCGCATAGCCGTAGCCCTTGTATCCTGCAAGATCCTCGCCGATGCCGCCCAGAGGCGCAAGGGCTGCCGTGCCCGCCGTCAGCGCCTTCAGGATTTCCGCGCTGTCCGTCATGGCTTCGCCTTCCTGGCTGATGACCGTGCCGGCCGGTGTCGGCTTGCCGCTTCTTGCATAATATTCAATACGTCCCCTCTGGACGATCGAAGTCGCGCAGTCCAGGCAGAACGGGAATTCCTCATCCGTCGGGAAGGCGAAGGTCAGCGGGTTCGTGCCCATCATGTTGTCGACGCCGAAAGTCGGGGCGATCGAGGCGCGGGCATTCGTGCCCGTGATGCCCAAAAGACCCTGCTTCGATGCCATCGTCGCCCAGTAGCCGGCGATTCCGTAATGGGAGGAATTCGTCACGGCCGCCATCGCCAGGCCGTTCTTCTTTGCTTTTTCGATAATTGAAGTCATGGCCTTGTGGCTGGCAACCATGCCCATGCCGTCATGAGCGTCCGCGACCAGCGTGGTCGGCGTCTCCTTCAGGACTTCATAGTCCGTGACCGGATTCAGGATCCCGGCATTGATGCGGTCGATATAGATCGGTTTAAAACGATTTGTTCCGTGGCTCTCAATGCCCCGGCGGTCGCTTTCCATCAGGACATCCGCACAGATCTTTGCGTCCTCTTCCGGTACACCTGCCGCCTTAAAGGCGTCCACCATGAAGCTTCCGATAATGTCCCATGCTACATAAGGTCTTGTTTCTGTATCCATGCTCTCCTCCGTCTGCTATTTGATTAACTGTTTTAATGTAAATTTCTTTTAAAATTTTGTAATTTGACGCATTTCGCTGTTTTTTGGTTTATTTTCTTGTAAAACAGTATCTTTTGCTTAAATCTTTTAATTTATAACCTCATACTATCATCCGATATGGCAAAAGTCAATATCCTTTCGAAGTGATTTCAGCCAAATCGGATGTTTAATAAATGATGACCGCTTCATTTTCAAAAATAGTGGAAAATATCTGTCCCATGACAGCCGGCGGACAGTTGACGCATCCGTGGGATCCGTCCGTCAGATAGATATTTCCGCCGAATTCCGTTCTCCAGGGAGCATCATGCAGGCCCTCGCCCTGATTGAACGGAGCCCAGTAGTCGACCGGAGAAGAATACCCCTGGGTATCCAGAGTCCCCAGCGTCGCATGTTCTTCCTTATAATCAATATTGTAGCAGCCCTTATAGGTTTCCCGCCCTCCGGACGGAAGCCCGGTCACGACCGGAGTCGAAAGAACCAGGTTCTTCTCCTGATAGAGCCATAAAGTCTGCTCGGCGATGCTGATTTCGACGTAGGACCAGCCCAGTCCCGAATTCTCATCCGACAGTCCGGAGACCGCGTAGACCGCGTCATGCGAATCCGTATTGTGGGCTTCGATCTGAGCCTTCACATCCGCCGCCGTCGCTTCCTGGTTCGTCTGCCATCCGTAATCTCCGCCGCCTTCAATCGTGATTTCCGATCCGTCTCTCTGCGAAGTAAAGACAAACGGATTGTTATAAGTATCATGTGCGGAAGCCCAGCCGGCAACCAGGCCGGCAATGGCATCCGTGTTCAGCGTAACCGTCGTGCCGTCATCCGCAAGAAGAGTCGCGATGGTCGGTCCGTCCAGAGTTTCCTTTCCATTAAAGAAATAATAGTTCAGTCCTGCTGCCGTAATGTAATTGTTCCATTCTGCCTGGCGCTTCAGAAGTCCGGCATCGTCAGAGCGTACGGTCGGAAGGGTCTGATAGGTTTTCAGATCCAGTGTATCAGACGCCGATTTAATGCAGCTCACGATGCGTTCCTTTACCGCCGGGAGGTCTACAGTCGTTCCGTCGACTTCCGGTACCACTTCATAGGCCCCGTCCGCCGTCACATTCAGATAGGCATTGACCGGCGTCAGCATCTCGCCTTCGCTGATTGAGCGAAGGCTTTCTTCCGCATTTTCAAGTTTTGCTTCGTCATAGGATACGTCTGCATCGATGGTCAGGTTCTGCCGGAAAAGAAGACGGAAAGGCCAGAGCCATTCATTCTGCCTTTCCATAAGGGAATCAACATCGCCGATGTTGGTGTAGGTCAGGTCGATATCCGTGCCGCGGATCACTTCATCCTCACCGTCAATTGCCCTGAGTGTCAGGACATAGCCCGTATTTTTCTGCTGGAGTTTTTCCCGTGCTTCATCCGACGTCAGCCCGGCAGCGGAAGTTCCGTTGATCGTGGTACGCGCAATGAACCGGTTATGATAGTAGGTTGCGAATCCGAAATAGAGGGAAATGAGAAGCAGGGCACCGGAAACGATAAGAAGCGTTCTGATCTTCTTCATTTTCTGCATGTGCAGCTTCTGCTGCCTGCTCATTCTTTTTGATGTGCTGTTGGTGCGGACGCCGCGGGCGGTACCTGTCCCTGTCCTTTTGCGGGCCGGATTCGTCTTCCTGCGGGCCGGTTCTGTCTTTCCGCTTCCGCAGGCCTGACCTGCCTTTACGCTGCCGCGGTCCGAACCTGCTTTTCCGCGAGATGAATTTATGTTCATACGTAAGATTATAAAGGATTCCGTCCAAGATGCAAGGCCGGGTACGCACGGATTCTCCCGCTTCTGCCTTTCCGGTCTCCTGCCGAAGTCCGTCCCGGCAGCCCGCCGGAGTCTGCAGAGTTTGTATCGCCCGGAGCCGGAAGCAGGGGGCAGGCTGACACGCTTGCTTCTGTTCTTTCCTCGCTCGCCGATGAATGGGCTGTTCCGAAAACTCAGCGAGCTCTCTTTATGTCCAATCAGGCCTTTGCAAGAGGCAGGGCCGCTCTGACACGCTTGCTTCTGCCGTTTCTGCACTCGCCGATGGATGGGCTGCTCCGAAAACTTGCGGGCTCCTTTCATTGATAACAGTCCTCCGTGAGAGACACTGCCTCTCACGGAGGATCGTTACATGCATGGGAAGGAGCCCGCTTCGGACAATTCTGCGCAGCCCATCGCATCGTGCAGAAACGGCGACGAAGCTGACGCTATCGTCAGAGCAGCCCTGTCTCTTGCAAAGACCTGCCGCAGGCAGATGAAAGAGCCCGCTTCAGACAGTTCTGCGCAGCCCATCGCATCGCGCGCAAAGAACGACGAAGCCGGCGCTATCGTCAGCCTGCCTTCCGCTTCCGGTTCCGGCGCGAAAAAACAAGCGGAGCTCCGGCGGGCTGCCGGAACGGACCGGATGCGGAAAAACGGGAATGGCAGAAGCGGTGGTTCCATGCGGAGAGGACGGCAGAAGAAACGGACTAGTGCGTGCCCTGACGGAAAATTGCGTTCTTGTGCGGATTCAGCGCGGCCATCAGAATCAGTCCGCCGCCGTAGCAGCTGATCAGCTCGCCGCAGGTAATCGTAAGAAGCAGGAAAAGATAGACATCCGTCACGCCGTAGGCATACTTCAGGACAAGCGGCACGACAGCCGCATTGGCAATGACCGGCGGAAGCGGGACCAGAAATTTCTTTTTGCGGAGCAGATAGCTTCCCACCGCCCCGATTAAAGTTGCGAGACTTCCGAAGAGAATATCCGGCAGGATGGCCCCGCCGAAAATATTGGCCAGAAGACAGCCGACAAAAAGACCCGGTACCGCAGCCGGAGTAAAAAACGGCAGCACGGTCAGAGCTTCGGAAATTCTTACCTGGATTGGTCCGTAGGAAATCGGTGCGAAGATGAGTGTCAGAACGACATAGATTGCGGCAATCGCCGCCGCCTGGGCAGTGAATGTCAGGTTATCCTTTTTCATGATAAAATTCCCCCTGGTTTTGTTTAGAGTGAGGATGGATTTCGAACTCACTTTGACGTCTCTTCCGGGCGGCGCCTCGCCCTGAACCTTTACGGTTGGCATCCTACCAGGGAACCTTTCGGCGTTTCCCTCAGCCGGCCGTCTTTCCCGTCTCCATATATTTCATGAGCTGAACCGCATCGGCAATCTCAAGATCTTTTTCTCCTGCAAGGGATTCCAGATGATGAGTCAGTTCATGTTCCAGGACCTTTTTCATTTCCCGGAGGAAATCTTCATCCGGAAGATTCGGAAAGACGTGCTGAAAACTTCCATAGTATAGCACAACAAAACGGCCGAGTCCATATTCAACATGATATTCCCCGAGCACGGAAAGTTCCGTACCGCGGCTCTGCGGATGGATCCGCCAGTCCGGCGATGCATGAACTCCCCCGTTCAGTTCCGTATAATACTTTTCCGGAATTTCCTCCGCAAGTCTTCCGAGAGCTTCTTCAAATTCATCAAATGAAAGCATTTCCGTCCTCCGTTTACCATTGAAACACGATGTCTATGCCGTTCTGTCCGTCGTCCTCAGAGCTGCTTTCCGCTTCCTCTTTTTCCTTTTCTTTGAGATCCTGCCGTTCCTTCAGATATGCTCCATAGATTCCGGAAAATTCCTCTGCCGGTTTCCGTTTCATGCAGCCGTACCAATCGGCATAGTCTTCCGGAAGATAGGCATTTTCCACCACGGCTTCCGTGACATAATTCTGATAGCCGAAGCCTTTCGAATCCGATAATTTCTTCATGGCTGCATAGGCGTTATCGTAGCTCTCCTTGTCAGCCTTATAAACCTTGAGCGGGATCGGCAGGGTTACGACTTCCAGGTCAATGTCTTCCATCTCGCAGAGCGTTATGATGGTATGGAAATAATCGTAAGAAGTTCCTTCTTTCATTTCCTTCTTGAGAGTAAAACTGCCCGGTTCGCCTTCCGGATCTGTTCCTCCTTCAATGACAAGAAATCCGTTTTTCTTATAAACCAATCCTTCTTCCGTATTGTAGGCCGAAACGTCATAGTTCCGGTAAGCCTCCGTTGTCTTCGCATCCAGATTTGCCTGAAGTTCATCCGTCCCTGTTCCCACGTACTGCCTCCACGGGAAAAGCACGGACAGCTGATTGCTGCCGTATTTGATTTTATCGTACAGGTATTCAGGCTTGGTGACGGAAATCTTCATCGCAAGATATCCGCAGGCAGGGTCGTTATCCGTCTGATTGTCCGCCGACCAGGTCGCCGGGTCGAATTCCAGAATAACTCTTTTCGGAATGTTCCCGCAGCTGACTATATCCGTCAGAGTATAGCAGCAGTCGAGCATGTACTGCTCATCATAGGCCGCATTAAAAGAAGTCCTGCCGGTAGCTGCGTCCAGCACATCCGGATCAAGATCCGTGCAGGCCCTCCTGGTCCCGAGGATCAGATCGTCGCAGGCAGAATTTTCAACTGTATGTATTTTATACCGTCCGATGTTGATGGGCAGTATCAGATAATACAGGAGCGTATTCAGGAGCAGGATCACTGCCAGGGCAAGAATCACCAGCAGCAGCTTTTTTATCAGTTTCAAAAACGTTCCTCCGGCTGTTGAATGGATTCGTAAGAAATGAATCTGCTACAGTCCTTCCGGGAATTTCTTCCGGAACGCTTTCCTTGTATAGGCATCGACATCCTTTTCCAGTTCGTAGTAATCACTGAGAAGTTTTTCTCCCTGTTCCGTCAGGGAAGATGTCCCGCCGTCCATGCCGCCGTGATTTCTCCTGATGACCGGATAGCCGAGTTCCTTCTCCGCGCGGTTCAGGATGGTCCATCCCTTTGTATAGGAAAGCCCCATTTCACGGCAGGCGTTTTTCACGGATCCTTTTTCCTGTACAAGACTCATCAGTTCCGCAATTCCCGGCCCGAAAAATGATTCTTTTCCGTGGATCGTCAGTTTGATCTTCGGTACAAACTTTTCGCTGTCGCTCATCTTTACCGTCTTCCCTCACAGTTCGCGAATCATACGGATATAGAATACTACGGTTTTCACCAGAGTTTCAACCGGAATTCTTTCATCCACGCCGTGAATCATAACGCGTTCCTCTTTTGAAAGTTTCTGTCCGCAGAACCGGTAGACGTGATCGGTGATCCGGCAGTAGTGTCTCGAATCGGAGCACGCCAGCATCTGATACGGAGCCACCACGGTTCCCGGCCACGTCTGCTCAATCACGCTTTTCAGCTTCCCGTATTCTTCGCAGGAAATGTCTGAAATGCCCGAGGGGTTGCTGCCGTCGACCAGGCTGCTTCTGATCCGGTCATCTCCGATGATCCGGTGAAGGGCTGCCGTCGCGCTTTCAATGGTATCGGTCCCCAGCAGGCGCAGGTTCACGCCGAAGGAAGCCTTCGACGGCATGACATTGTAGGCCTTGCTTCCTTCCGCCCGCGTAATTGCAACAGTCGTATGCGTGAGCGCAAAAAGATCTCCGCCGCTTTTTCTGCAGATTCGCTCCAGCAGAGGCCAGAAGCACCAGAGATTTGCAAAAATCACTTTCATCCCGAAAGAGGAATGCCTTCCCAGCTGATTGAACATCTGCCGGACCGGTTCCGTCAGCTGTCCCCTGAACGGATGTTTTTCAATCCTGGTGATGGCACCGGCAAGAATTCCCAGGTTGGATTTTCTGGGAGGCGTCGATGCATGCCCGCCCGGAGCTTCAATCGTAAAATCCAGATTGACGCTTCCTTTTTCCACGATGCCGACCGCCGCACAGTCTTCTTTCATTCCCGGAAAAGCTCCGCTGACGATGGCACCTCCTTCATCCAGCACGAAAGCCGGTCTGACATGGAGCTCTTCCAGTCGGGAAACGATGTCGCTGCAGCTGGCTCCGTCGATTTCCTCTTCTCCCGAAAAAGAAAAATACAGATCATTTTCCGGAACGAAGCCTTCTTTCAGAAGCTGCTCGATTGCTTCCAGCGAAGGGATCAGCGTGCCCTTGGTGTCCAGAGTTCCGCGTCCCCAGATGCAGCCGTCTTTCAGGACGGCATCAAAGGCCGGCACGCTCCACTCCTCCTGGTTCACCGGAACCACATCATAGTGGGCCATGCAGACTGACGGTTTCTCCGAAGATTTTCCTTTCAGGAAATAAAGCAGTCCGGTCTTTCCGACTTTTTCTTTTACCGCCTTTTGATGGAACAGCGGAAAACGCTCTTCCAGCAGCGCCTCAAACCTTGCGAATTCCTTTCTGTCCACGAGAGCTTCATCACGGTTCGAAACAGTCCGGCAGCGGATGGCATCCTGCATATCGGCAATGATTTTTTCTTCATTTACCGGAACAGGTTCTTCTGCCGCAGCGGGAACCGGCTCCGGGACAAACCGAGCTGCCCGGATCAGAATAACCGCAAGAAAACAGGCCAGGGCAGCAGCGAGTACCCACAAAAGAATCATTCCCATCACAGCCACCCTTTCTTATAAAGGACTCTGGCCGAACCGATTGAAATCAGGACTCCGACCGGCACCAGAATACCGACAGAAGAAGCCAGCGACGGAATGAAAATAAAAATCAGGATCATGAACGCAAGCGGCAGAACGGAAAGTTTCCAGTTCTTGGAAATGTAAACGACTGCCAGTCCTCCGAATAGTGCCGGAAGCATATTGTCAAATGCGGGCGTAAGCGCCGGCGAATTCAGGACCGGTTCAAGCTGCCGGATCAGAAGGACCCCGACGGCAATAACAAGCGTTGTCACGATGGAGCTGGTTGCAACCGCGATGGTGGAAACAACTTCTCCCTCTTCCGTCCCCGGCTTTACGTCCATGTTCTCCATGGCATTGAGCGCTGCAGGCACTTTCATGGACGTCAGGTTGCCTGTGACAAATGCCAGAAATGTTCCGCCGGTTCCGAGCATCGGCGTATATGTCACGACTTCAATGAACCCGACTGTCCAGTAAATCGGGGCCACTCCCAGAAGTCCCTTGAGAACCGCCGTTCCTTCCGGCCAGGCATTGTAATAAAGGCAGGCAGCCACAGGAACCATCGTAATGACGACAACTGCCGACCAGATCCAGATTTTTCCCAGTGTATGCGTCCGGTCATCGTAGGACATTTTCGTCTCTTTCATCTTTTTATCCTCCGATCACAGGCGTAATAACTGCCGCAAAAACCATTGCTCCGATCATGGAAATCGGAAGCGCATAGGTCTGCAGGAAATTCCAGCGGCATTTCCTGATCAGCAGCCCGCACACCGTCATCAGGGCAGCCGAAACGAGCAGGACGAAAAGCGGAATAAATCCTGCAAGGCCGCTGCGGACATTTGCAAAGACCATGCCGAGAAAAGCAGAGATCATGCCGAGGAACATAGCCGACATGAAAATCTCTCCCCATTTCTTATCCTTCGTCTGAATACTGACGATTCCCTTCTGGATCGGGCGCATCAGAATCGGCGTCAGCACGATGCTCGGCATAATGCCGAGAGTCATGACCCAGGCGATGGCTGTATAGTTTTTCGGATCGGTGATGGTCTGGGAAAGGGAAATCCCGAGCGCATTTGCGGTCGATGTCGCCGCCGGCAGCTCATAAGTCAATGCGCCGATCACGCTCATGCGAATCCAGGGAAGCGGAATGCCCAGAAATTTTGAAAGCGTAAGGACCCCCAGCAGAATCGAAACGGCAGGCGCGATGGTAAAGATCGCCGTGGACAGAATCATTTTCTTCAGCTTTGCCATGTCCATTCCGATTTCTTTCCCGTGCCGGTAGGAACGCACCAGGAAGAAAACCGACTGGACCATGATAAAAAGAATGACGATAACCGCCAACATGTATAGGAACGAACTGTTCGGACTGAATTCCATCCCGCGCCTCCTTCTTATCCCTGATGCTAAGCATAAAATCCGCTGAGCGGCAGATTTCTTTTCCAGTTCATTGTACCACAATCATATCAAAAAAGCGGCCCTACAGCAGGCCGCCCTCTCCCATGGAATAAAGCTCTTCTTTCTTAACAAGGTCATCCGCCAGAAGCCGCGGAAGGATCAGATCGAATATCGTCGTGCCCGCATACATGACGCACCCGGGCAGTCCCACCACCGGAATAATCTTTTCGCTTCCGTCCTTTTCCTTCTTATGGAAATAAGACAGCATGAACATCGCTCCCGGAAGAACCGGTGCCCCGTAGCTGATTACTTCCGCTCCCGTGTTCCGGATGGCAAGAGGTGTTTTATCGTCCGGATCTACACTCATACCGCCGGTCAGGCAGACCAGCTCTGCACCGTTTTCAATTTCATCCAGAACGGTCTGCGTCGTCACGTCGGAATTGTCATCCAGTATTTTCTTATCAATGACCTCGGCGCCGAAAGCAGTCAGCTTCCCTTCGACAACCGGCGTGAACGTATCCCGGATGCGGCCCTTGAAGATTTCGGAACCGGTCGCCAGGATGACGGCCTTCTTCTTATGAAGCGGAATCACATTGACGATCGGCTCACTGCCGGCTGCCGCTTTTGCCTCATCCATTTTCACCTGATCGATGACCAGAGGGATGACTCTCATGCCCGCCACATTTTCCCCTTCTTTGACGCAGGTATTTCCGCGCTTCGTCGCGATCATCACATCGCCGACGGAATTAACCGCGATCAGTTTCCGGGAATCAATTTTCAAAAGACCCGGGCAGGCTGCCTTCAGGTTGATCTTTCCTTCCTTCGGCTGCGTCGCGGTAAGATTCGTCCCCTGCGTCATCTGACGGAGAATCTCCGCTCCTTCATCTTCATGCAGCTGTCCTTCTTTCTTCTCCCACACGTAAATGTGCTCTTTCCCGATGGAAAGCAGCACAGGAATATCCTCTTCCGTGATAATGTGACCCTTGCGGAACACCGCATCTTTTCTGACGTCCTTGATGATCTGCGTCATATCGTGACAGAGCACCTGCCCGACCGCATCTTCCGTCCTGATCAGTTTCATGACTTCCTCCTGTGAGTTTAATCTTTTAACAGCATAAGCGATTCCGGCGGCAGATGAAGAATTCCGTCGAAGACCTGTCCGTTTCCCTGAAGCGATTCTTCCTTGCGGACCATCCACCAGATCGGCTTTCCGCCCTTTGCGTTTTCCACGAGATACTGGTATTCGAACGGTGCCTCGACCATTCCCGTCTGCCTTGCATGGAAGCAGTTGCCTTCCTGTGCCTCCGGATCTGACCTGCGGATCATGTGACCGCGGATGCCCACAGCCGTCAGGTCATCCGGTACGTCTTCCGCCGTCTCCAGTTCCAGTTTCCAGTCTTCGGCAAAGATTTTTCTGTCTCCGGTTTTTTTCGCCGGGGAAATGTTCTTGCATCCGGTCAGCCGGCAGGTTTCTTTCAGCACCGGGTTCCGGAAAATTTCTTTCGTGTCCCCGGACATCAGCGATTTCCCTGAACTGATGATGGTAAGGTTCCTGCAGCATTTGTAGATATCGTCCCTGCTGTGGGAAACCATCAGAACTTCTCCTTGGTATTCCTGCAGCATCGAAAGAAGTTCCTGCAGCATCTGTTCCCTGAGGAAGGCATCCATTGCCGAAAACGGTTCATCCAGCATGATGACCTTCGGATCCGTGATCAGCATCCTGGCCAGCGCCACCCTCTGCTGCTGCCCGCCCGACAGTTCCGCCGGCGTTCTTTTCTCCAGACCCTCCAGGCGGTACTTCCGGATCATTTCCGCAACCCGTGCTGCCTTCTCATCCCCCGGACATTTCAGGGAGATTCCGATGTTCTCCTCCGCCGTCATCGTGGGAAATAAGGCATAGTTCTGGAAGAGGTATCCGATCTTTCTCTTCTGCGGCGGCAGGCTGATCTTCTTTTCAGAATCATACAGCACTTCGCCGTTCAGCACAATGCGTCCTTCATCAGGTTTATCGATTCCGGCAATGCACCTGAGCGTCATTGATTTTCCGGAGCCGGATGCTCCCAGAAGACCCATGACTTCTCTGTCCGTACTGAACGATACATCCAGTGCAAAGCCTTTCAGTTTTCGTCTGATCTTCACTTCCAGCGGCAATCAGGCCCACCTCCTGACCTGTTTCATTCCCCTGCCTGTAATCAGGTTGATTGAAAATACGACGGCAAATGAAATCAGGATAATCACCGTCGTCCAGATTCCCGCCGTACCGTAGCGGTTTGCGGCAACTTCCGAGGCGATTGCCGTGGAAATGGTGCGCGTGCGCCCGAGGATATTTCCGGCCAGCATCATCGTGGCGCCGTATTCGCCGAGCGCCCTCGCAAAAGTCAGGACTGTGCCGGAAGCGATGCCCGGCCCGGCAGACGGAAGCACTATTCTGCGGAAAATGCGGTCTTCGCTCAGCCCCAGAGTCCTGCCGGCATAAATGTAATTCAGGTCCACCTGTTCGAAAGCAGAGCGGGCATTGCGGTACATCAAAGGAAAAGACACGACGGCTGCCGCGATGACGCAGCCGGCCCAGGACTGCACGACCTGAATATGAAAGACCCGGTAAAGGAACATCCCGAACGGCCTCACCGGAGAAAACAGGACGAGAAGAAGGAAACCGGCGACGGTCGGAGGCAGGACCAGCGGCAGCGTAAAGATACCGTCAAGGATCCATTTCGTTTTTTCATTCCGGAACATGACGAACCGTGCCGCCAGGATGCCGACCAGAAAGGAGATGATCGTCGCAGCGACAGCTGTCTTGATGGATATCCACAGCGGACTCCAGTTGATACTCTGAAGAATCTCGAGCATGGTTTCTCCTCAGGAAATTTTCCGATAGAAACCCCCGTCTCTCCTGGAGGCGGGGGTTTTCGATGCCTCATGCATCAAATTATATCACACTTTCATTTTCCCGGCTTCAGGAAGCTTTGGAATCCGCACTCTGGTCATGGGCGATGAACGTATATTTCTGGAACAGCGTCATGGCATCATCAGACTGGAGGAATTTAAGGAAATCTTCCGCTGCAGCCGTCTCTGCCGCTGACGCCGCCGTATTCTTGATCAGCGCTACCGGATAGAGCGGATTCTCGGCAAGCTCGGCGGTTGTGGCTTCCGCAATGACTTCGACGCCGGCTTCATTTGCCGCATCGGAAGCATAGACGATGCCGATCTGATTCGAGCCTTCGGAAACAGCAGACAGGGCTGCCGTCACTTTGTCGCATTCATTGATCGTGACGCCGGCTGCCTTCAGGGCATCCTCGGAAGTGCCGATTGTCTTGAAAATGGTGCGGGCATACTGTCCTGCCGGAACGGAATCCGCACACAGCGCCATGGAAGTCGCATCGGTCATATTGGCAAAGCCGGTAACCTTGCAGTCCGTGTCGCCCTTGCGTTTAATCAGAACAACTTTATTTTCCAGAAGGTTGACCTGCGATCCGTCAGTGACGAAGCCCGCATCGGCTGCCGCCTTCATCTGTTTCTTGCCGGCTGAGAAGAACAGGTCGCACGGGGCACCCTGCTCAATCTGCTGCTCGAGGGTTCCGGAGGATCCGGAATTGACCTCGATCGTGACATTCGGCTGCTGTTCTTTATACATGGAAATGAGTCCGCCGTCATCCTCGAAAGCCTTGTCGAGCGATGCCGCGATAAAGATCGTGACTGTAGCCGTATCCAGGGAAGCCGATGATGATGCAGACGAAGCTGTCTTGGAAGAAGCCGCCGCAGAGGAATCTGCCTTGGAAGCTGCCTTGGACTCTGCCGCTGAAGAAGCGGCTGATGAGGCTGATGATGATGCGGTCGATGCCGCTGATGAGGCTGCGGATGATGCCGCGGAAGATGATGCCGTCGAAGCGGATCCGGAACCTCCGCAGGCTGCCAGTGACAGTGCACAGATACCGCTTAATGCAATAGCCAGGAATTTCTTTTTCATTTGATTGCTCCTCCTTTTTCACGCAAAAAAATAACCTGTCTTGATTATAGGGGACCGCCGAGCGAATGTCAAATGAATATAACTCGGTCCTGCGGCACTCTCCGCTTTTCATTGAAATAACAGGCTCTGCATGCTATAATCCCGGAAAAGGAGTCAAACTTGGACTACGGAAATTTCAATCAACCAAACAATGGCGACGGCAGCGATTTCGGCAGCGGAAGTCCGAACGGGCAGGAAATGCCTCCCGTCAGGCCGCCGTATGCCCGGAATGCCATGGCCATTGCTTCCTTTTCCTGCGGAATTGCCGGCATCTTCGTCATCTGCTTCGGCGGAAGTCCCATTCTCGGTGCGCTCGGCATTATTTTTGCGCTGCTTTCCCGGACCGACAGACTGAGTCCTCCGGCCAAAATCGGCCTGGGGCTGTCTATAGCCGGTCTCATCCTGTGCACGGTTTCCATTGTCCTGTCGCTGTTTGTCCTCTCTTCCACCGGTACACTTGACAAGATTGTCAAAGAGGCGGAAAGCATCGACTGGAGCGATCCGTATGCTGTCCAGGATTTTTCCTATGATATCCAGGATGATATTATCCAGATGCTTCAGGATAAAATGAATCAGATTCCGGGTTACGGAGGCTTCGGCAGTTCAGGAAACAATGCCTCCGGTGGAAATACCGCAGGCGGCGGAATAACCGCTTCAGTAAATCAGGATGCCGAATTCCTTCAGAAGTATATTTCGTACAATCCAGTTGACCAGGATAATGGCGACGGCGGCATAAAGCCAGACAGCGCGGTAGCGCATGCCGATGGCCAGACGTCCGCGGGAAAGGTATTCTGCCGTATGGCTCAGCACGTACCATCCTGTGATGACTGCCAAATACAGAACAGCCGGATGATATAGAAATGACCGCAGGAAATGAAACGAAAGAAATGAATCCACTGCATGCGACCCTCCGCAGCCCGGGCAGTAGAATCCGGTCACCGCAAGGAAAACGCAGTGCGGCACCTCATCGGTCAGCACGATATGAAAGCATCTGACGATGACGGCGAAAACAGCAGCGGCTGCTGTCAGTGCCAGCAGAAAGAAATAAAGATTCTTTTCCTGCTTTTTATTCAAGGGAGTATCAAACATGAAGCAATCCTCCGCAAAACTGAAAATGACTGCAAGAGAGATCCTGACCGGCCGGTGGACAACGGCTGTTGCCGTTACCTGCATCCTTTCCCTGGTCGCTGCCGGAGCCCTCTATCTTTCCTGGCTCTTCCTGTCCTCGATGCGCCGGAGCGCTTTTATGGTATTTGCATCGATTGCCGTCATTCTGATCGTCAGTCTTATGCTGCTTCTTTTCGAAGCAGGCGTCGCCTATTTTTTCCTGAAGCTCGGGCGCACCCGTGATTCAAAGGTCAGCGACCTTTTATATGCCTTCAAGGCCTGCCCTGACAGGATCCTGATCAACGGGTTTCTTCTGACAGGCGTTCTGGTCGTCTACGGCATTCCTTATTATATCGCGTTCAGCCGGGTAACGGGCAGTGCATTTTTTTCCGTCGTTTTTCTTTTAGTCTGGAGCATAATCGGTACGTTCCTTCTGATTTTTATTCTCCTGGAGTTCTCACAGTTCATCTTCATTTTGCTGGATGACCCGGACTGCGGTGCCATTGAATCGCTGAAAAAAAGCGCCCGTCTCATGAAGGGAAACAAATGGCGCCTTTTTAAAGTCGTGTTCAGTTTTATCGGCTGGTTCTTTTTAAACCTTTTGAGCGGCGGTCTCGGAGCCCTCTGGATCAGGCCGTATTACACGGAAACCCTTTCTTTGTTCTATCGGTCTCTGAAGGACGAATTCACGGAATAATGCTGTTTCAGCCGCAAAGAGTGATCTTCCGCAACCGGCATCAGCATTCTTGTGAAGATAACCACGACGGCCATCACTCCTCCGATCATCATCATCGTCAGGTTATTCGTAATCCCCAGCGTCAGGAGCAGAAGTCCTGTCATCACCAGGATGAACGCGGCAGTCATCACCGAAGCCTGGAAAATCCGGAGAACTTTCCTTACATTGATTTTCCTGCGCCTGCGGATTGTCCGACGGTATTCATAGTACTGATTCGCCAGTTCTTCCGGCGTTCCCAGGTCGTCCAGTACCACACGGAGGTCACGGCCGACCGGAATCTCTCCCTCACAGTAATCATGAAGCATATCGTAAATCGTATCCTTCAAATCTCTCCTGGCAGTTCTCTTTGCCCAGAAGGGAAGAAGTTCGACGACCTTTTCAACGTACCGGTCAACCATCCTTGAAACCATTCTCCCCTTACCCCGCAATCATTTTATTCATGGCATCTGACATCTGCTTCCATTCACTTTTCAGCTGGCTGCGGATTTCAATGCCTTTTTTTGTAATCACATAATACTTCCTGGGCTTTGCGGTACTCATATCCCAGCTGCTTTTCAGGAGACCCTGGGAAGCGAGCCTGCGAAGCAGCGGATACAGTGTGTTGGCTTCAACCGGAAGTCCCTTCTTTTCCAGTTCCCCCACCAGATTGTACCCGTACATCGGCTTGTCAAGCCGGCTCAATACACACAGGACGATTGTCCCGCGGCGCATCTCCATGTTCAGAGACGCTAGAGCAGTCTCCCTTCCCATTGTCTCCCCCGTTATGAAAAGTATACTCCCCAGTATACTGTGTGCCGCACGTTAACGGCAATTTCATGTTAACATTTGTATTATGTTAACAATAAAAATATTATAATGTGTTAAAAACAGTATGTCAACCCGTTTTTGGCTTTTTCACGAAAAAACATTACGTAAACCAAAGAACCACGGGGACGGGGGTGGTGGTCCTTTCCGGACCATCACCCCCGTCCCCGTGGTTCTTTTTTAACTTCTTACTGCGTATCGCTCTCTTTTTTATAACGATCCGTGAACTTCAGCTTCAGTTCCCCGTTCACGATAAAGTAGACCCAGTCCGCAATGTTCGCCGCATGGTCCGCCATGCGCTCGACGTATTTATTGATGAAAAGATAGTCGATGTACTGCCGGATATTCTCCGGGTTCTGCTTCATCATCCCCGCGATCTCATTGGTAATCTGGTTGAAATAGATATCGACCTGGTCATCCATTTCAATCACGCTGCTGGCAAGATCCGGGTCATTTTCCGTAAAGCTCCGGAAAGTATCCGTCACCATTTTCCTCATGATTCGGAACATGTCCGTGAAATGAACCGGCACCGGGACTTTTTCCATTCCCGCAAGCAGCTTGATATAAATGGCGATGTCGCTGCAGTGGTCGGCAATCCTTTCCATATCCGCGATCATCCGCATATAGGACGCTACTTTCCTCCAGTCGGAAGCCAGCGGCTGCTGCTTGATGACAATGCTGATGCACCTTTCCTCGATCTGATATTCCATGCTGTCTATCCGGTCATCATGTCTCATAATCTCATTGGAGAGCGCGACGCTCAGATTCTGGAAAGCAAAAAGAGTCTTGTCGATTGCCTTCTCAATATCATCCCCCATCGCAAACACGCTGTCATTGATGGATGATAGTTCCTCTTCGTAAACCTGTCTCGTGGACATCTTCAGTACCTCCGCTTGTCTTCAGGATTCGAGTATTTTATCTGCGCCATCATCCGAACCTCCCTGAAATATATTCTTCTGTTTTCTTGTTCTTCGGATTCAGGAAAATGTCCTGCGTCGTACCGCATTCCATCATTTCACCGAGAAGGAAGAAAGCAGTCATATCGGAAATACGGTTCGCCTGCTGCATATTATGCGTCACGATGACGATTGTATATTTTTTCTTCAGCTCCGTCGCAAGGTCTTCGATCTTCATCGTGGAAATAGGATCGAGCGCCGATGTCGGTTCATCCATCAGGATGACCTCCGGTTCAACCGCAAGTGTTCTTGCGATGCAGAGCCTCTGCTGCTGTCCCCCGGACAGGCCGAGGGCACTCTTGTAAAGCCGGTCTTTCATCTCGGCCCATATACCGACTTCCGTCAGGCACCGCTCGACTGTTTCATCAAGCGTACTCTTTTTTTTGATGCCGCGGATTCTCGGGCCGTAAGCCACATTGTCATAAACGCTCTTCGGGAACGGGTTCGGCTGCTGGAAAACCATGCCGACTCTCTGCCTCAGTTCAATGGCATTCATACTGTGATAAATGTCCGTCCCGTCCAGTTTTACGGAGCCGTCGATACTCACGCCTTCTTCCAGATCGTTCATGCGGTTCAGTGTTTTCAGGAAGGTTGATTTTCCGCAGCCGGACGGACCGATCAGGGCCATGATTTCATTCGTTCCGATATCAAGACTGATATTTTTCAGAGCCTGGAAGGATCCGTAATGCAGATTAAGGGATTTCACGGAAAATTTCTGTTCTGCCGCCGGCTTCATTCCCGCCATGCGGTCCGGCATGTCTGCCTGTGCGCCGGATGCCGGATCCTTTGCACTCTGATGTTCTGCCATTTTCTCCATTACCTGAACCGAGCTTTCTATCATACTGTCATCCCACCATTTTTCTACGGTATTATTTCTGTCTCTCATTTCGTATCACCCATTTTCTTCTTAATCCTGCCTTCCAGCAAATGTGCCAGAAGCGAAAAGGAAAGAACCATGATCATCAGGACCGCAGAAGAAAGATTCGCAATCTCCGCTGCATCTGCCGCAAGCGCCTCTGTTCTGGATCCCCAGATGTTCAGTGCCAGCGTCTCTCCCGGGCGGAAAGGATTGAACGGATTGGTCGGCGACAGGATGTTCAGGTTCGCCCAGTTGATGTCCGTGCTCATGCCTGCCGTATAAAGAAGGGCGGCTGCTTCGCCGAATCCCCGGCCCGCCGCCAGGATAACTCCGGTAATGATGCGGGGCGCCGCTGCCGGAAGAAGCACCGTGCAGATGGTCTGCCGAAGCGTGGCTCCCATCCCCAGACTGCCCTTTTTATAACTGTCCGGCAGAGAACGGAAAGCGTCCTCCGTCGTGGTTGCAATCAGCGGCAGAGAAAGAATGGAAACTGCCAGGGCACCCGCGAAAAGATTCCACTGTGCATGCGTCAGGACGATAAAAACCAGATAGCCGAAAAGACCGACGACAATCGAGGGCAGGGAAGAAAGCGTCTCGATGCAGATACGGAGAAAGTTCGTCATTTTCCCCGGTTTTGCATATTCCGACATATAGATGCCCGCCAGGATTCCGATCGGTACAGAAATCAGAAGCGACAGGAAAACCAGATAAATCGTGTTGAAAAACTGATTGCCGATTCCCTTTTTGGTAAAAGAGAACATATAGGGCTGTGCATTCGCGAATCCGGTAAGGATGATATAAGCCGCAAAGGCAAACAAAAGAAGAAGAAAGAAACCGGCAACGAGATAGAAAATGCCTGTCATAACACGATCCGATGCGACAGCGGACCGGATCCGGGCATTGGTCCTGCTGCGGCGCGCGCTTTGAATTGAACTGATTTTATCCATTTGCCGCCCTTTCTCCTCTCTTTGAAATCTGATGCACCATGAAAATGAAGAGCAGGGAAATCAGGAAAAGCAGAAGGGCCATCGTCCAGAGTGCCGTGTTGTATTCCCCGCCTTCCATCGCTCCGCCCATGTCGGAGGCGATTGCCGCCGTCAGGTTCGTGGTCGGCGAAAGGATGCCTGCCGGAAAGGCTCTCGTTTTCCCGATAACCATCGCAACTGCCAGTGCTTCGCCGAAGGCTCTGGCCAGTCCCAGGATGATTCCGGTCAGGATACCGGGTTTCGCAGCCGGAACCACGATCTGCCGGATGACCTGCCATCTCGTGGCTCCCATTCCGTAAGCCGCCTTGCGGCATTTATCATCGACGCCGCGGATGGCATCCGCAGAAAGAGTCGTGATGGATGGGAAGATCATGATGGCCAGTACGATGCCAGCCGCCAGGACCGAAAAGCCCTGATTCAGGCTGAATACTTTCTTGATAAACGGAACCAGGATGGTCAGTCCGATCCAGCCATAGACAACCGAGGGAATGCCTACGAAGATTTCCACAGCCGGTTTCAGGATCTGCGTTCCCCTCTTCGGTGCAATCTCCGTCATGAATACAGCAGCTGCAAGCGAGAACGGAACGGCGATCAAAAGTGCCAGTCCGCAGACCAGAAGGGAACCGACAATGTATACGGCAGCACCGATCGTACCGCCTCCGGCTGAATCGTCCGCCGGATTCCAGTTCGATGAAAACAGAAACTCCGGGATGCTGTGATGGTAAATCGTAAAGGTTCCTGCCCCTTTGTAGAAAAGGAACAGCCCGATGGAAATCGGAAGGACAATCATGAAGGCTCCGCAGAGAATCACGAAAAACTTCCAGATATCTTCTTTCCGCTTCATGGCATCTTCCCGGAAGCTGATCCCGCCGCCGGGAGAAGCGGTCCGGGCTTTTTCCTGCCCGGGCCGTATGGCATCTGTCCCGTTCATCTGTTATCTCTCCACCTTCATTTTGGAAGTCACGCAGTAGCCGAGAGATTCCATCTTTGCGCCGTACGTATCGGACATGACATAGTCGATATAGGCTTTCACGGCATCCTTCGGTTCACCCTTCGTGTACATATGCTCATAGCCCCAGACATTCCATTTTCCGCTGTAGGTATTTTCCAGAGTCGGTGCAACTCCGTCGACCGGCATCGCATCGACCGTACTGTTGCTGACCAGATAGGAAAGGGCGATATAGCCGATGGAACCTTCCGTGCCTGCCACAGACTGAAGCAGGGTTCCTGAATCATCTGTTTCCAGAGCCGCATTTGAAGCTTCTTCCTGACCGCCCAGCGCATATTCCTTGAAAAGTGCACGGGTGCCGGAAGTCGTCGGACGCGTGACCAGTACAATCGCTTCATCTTTTCCGCCGACGTCTTTCCAGTTCGTCGTCTTTCCCGTGAAAATGGAAACCAGCTGGTCGCTTGTCAGATTGCTGACGCCGCCTGCCGTGACATCCTTATTGACGATCGGGGCCATGGAAATGACGCATACTTTATGATCGACCAGTTCCGCCGCCTGCGCAGCATCCAGTTTCTTCTCTGCGGCTACATCCGAATTTCCAATATCGACGGATCCGTCGTAGACCTGCTTGAGTCCCGTGCCGGAACCGCCGGCATTCATGGTCACGGAAACGTTCGGATACTGTGTCTTAAAAGAATCCGCCGCATCCTGTGCCAGCGGAAACAGGGCGGAGGATCCGGAGCCGGTCACGGTGCCGGTGAGATCCGAAGAGGCTGCCGCGGAAGAGGCCTCTGCGGAAGAAGCATCCGCTCCGGAAACACTCCCGCATCCCGCCATGGAAAAAATCATCAGACCCGTAAGAGCCATTGCCAATACTTTTTTCATTTTCATCTTAAAAACTCTCCTTCATTCTTGAAAATCTGACTGCTGTTCTGTTTTTCTCTTTCAAACACCGCCATCATATCCCGGCCCTGACATCCCATCTATCACACAAGGGTTAAAGTTCTGTAAGATTCCGGTAAAGCCGCAGGATTTAACATGGATTTGACAATTCCTTCCTTCCGTATTTTACAAAGCGGTTTTATAATGAAGCTGGAATGGAGGAATCCTCATGATCTATTGTGTGGAAGATGACCCGAACATCCGCGACCTGATTGTCTACACTCTGAAAGGAAGCGGCTTTGAAGCACGCGGTTTTGAAGACGCTGCCCTGTTCCGGTCAGCACTGAAAGATCCTTATCCGGAACTGATTCTTCTGGACATTATGCTGCCCGGTGAAGACGGTCTTTCCGTCCTCTCGGATTTAAAGCGCAGTCCTGACACGCAGAATATCCCGGTCATTCTGGTAACGGCCAGGGGTTCTGAATACGATAAAGTCACGGGACTGGATTCCGGTGCGGACGACTATATTGCCAAGCCTTTCGGCATGATGGAATTTGTTTCGCGTGTCAAGGCAGTCCTCCGCAGGGCAAGTCTGAAAACCGGCGGTCATTCCCGCCAGATTCTTTCCTGCGGACCTCTCCGGCTGGATACCGGACGTCACAGCGTCACGGCAGACGGCAGGGAAATCATTCTGACTTACAAGGAATTTGAGCTTCTCCGCTATCTTCTGAACAACCGGGGCATCGTCATTTCACGCGATACCCTTCTTTCCAGTATCTGGGGCTATTCCTTCAACGGCGAGACCCGTACGGTCGACGTTCACGTCCGGACACTTCGTCAGAAGCTCGGCTCCTGCGGCAGCATGATTGAGACCGTGCGCGGCATCGGCTACCGCATCGGAGACCGTCCGGCATGAAGTCCATGAGAAAACAGCTGTTCCTTACGGTCAGCCTTCTGATCATCTGTGCGGTTCTGGCCATCACTGTCTTTTCCGCCTGCGTCGGTTATTCCTCGCTTTACTCTGCGATGTGCACGAAAGTAAGAAATGAGGCTGCCCTCATTTCCCGTTCCGTCAATGACGCCGGCGAAAGTTATCTGACGAAAGAAATCGGAAGCGCCACCGACTGCCGCATCACGCTGATTGATACCGACGGCACCGTTCTTTTCGACTCCTATGCAAAAGACACCGCTTCCCTTGAAAACCATGCTTCCCGTGCCGAGGTCCGGGAAGCGCTGAAAAACGGCACCGGCGAATCCACCCGCCATTCCGTGACCATCGACAGGACATCCTATTATTATGCCGTGCGGCTGGACAGCGGAAAAGTACTGCGGGTAGCCGGCACGGTCGATTCCGTCCTTCAGCTTTTTCTCAATGAGTTCCTCTGGATTCTTCTCTTCACGGCAGCTCTGCTTACTGCAGCACTTTTCATCACAGGGAAGATGACCGGAAAAATCGTCGCACCCATCAACAGTCTCAATCTGGACCAGCCGATGTGCAACAGCGTTTACAGTGAGATCCGTCCGCTGATCTGCCGTATTGACGAACAGAATGAAACGATCCGGAAACAGGTGGCGGACATCAGCCGGAGCCGTGAAGAATATCTTGCCGTCACGGAAAATATGCAGGACGGGCTCATTGTCACAAACAGAAAGGCCGTCCTTTCCATGAACCGTGCCGCGATGCGGTTTTTCCATGTAAAGCTTTCCGATGTCGAAGGCCGGAACATTCTTACGCTCAGCCGCGAGCCGGCACTCGGTGATGCCTGGAATACCGCGCTTTCCGGAAAGCATTACGACTCGCCGTTTGAAATGGAAGGCAGGGTCTACGAACTGCTCGGGAACCCTGTCCTGATCGACGGGCAGATTCACGGCGCCGTGCTCCTGATGCTGGACATCACGGAAAAACAGCAGACGGAAAAAATGCGGCGTGAATTCACCGCCAATGTTTCCCATGAGCTGAAGACGCCGCTGATGTCGATTTCCGGCTATGCAGAACTGATTGAAACAGGAATGGCCAAAAAGAAAGATATTCCGGAATTTGCCGGAAAAATCAGAAGTGAATCTGCGCGCCTGACCTCATTGGTCGAGGATATCATCCGTCTGTCCGAACTGGACGAAAAAAAAGAAGCCGGCGATGAAATCGCCGACCTCCTGGAAATTGCAGAAGAAGCCAAAGACAATCTGAATTTCACGGCTCACCGTTTTTGCATTTCCCTTTCCGTCAGCGGAAATACGGAAATCCTGCACGGCAGCCGCTCTCTTCTTTATGAAATGATCCGGAACCTGATTGACAACGGAATCCGCTACAGCACTCCCGGAGGCTATGTGCGGATTACGGTCGGGGATAAAGACGGACATCCGTTCCTTACCGTCGAAGACAACGGAATCGGAATTCCCGATCAGGATAAAGACCGCATATTCGAACGCTTTTACCGCGTCGATAAAAGCCATTCCCGGGCAACAGGCGGAACCGGCCTCGGTCTTTCCATTGTCAAGCACGCTGTCCTTCTCCACAGGGGCACGATTCATGTGGAGAGCCGCATCGGAGAAGGAACCGTGATTACCATTGATTTTTAGGAAGCGGAAGAAGCAGTTGATGCCGCTGCTGATGCTGCGGTCGACACCGTGCTTTCAATTTCCGTTACCTTTGCCTTCTGTACCATCAGATCATAGGCTGTATAATAGCTCACGGTGATGTCGATCATCTGCTCCGAAATTCCCGCGGCTGCAGCGTCGCTCTCCGTCGTATAACCTGAGGCAGTAAGAACTGCCGACAGGATATTCTGATATTCATCGCTGTCCGTCGTGACGCCTTCGGCGTCCATGATGGCTCTGGACATCAGATAGCTCTTCGTATTGATCTTAGCCTGTTCCTCGTCGGTCGTCGTAATTCCCGCTGCTGCTTTATAAGTTGACGCATCCATGCTGTAGGTCGATGCATAGTAGCTGTAAGCTGCAGCAACCTGGGTTGTCCAGAGGTCGACAATGTCCTTCGGATATTTCAGGACTGTGGAATCTTCCGCAATGTACGACCAGGGATCCGCTTTCACTTTATTGATCGTAACGGTAAACTCGGCTGCCTTTCCTGCCAGTTCCGTCTTGTCGTAGTTTGACGGGAAGGTAACCTTCACGGTAACGGTCTCGCCTTTTTTATGGCCGATCAGCTGATCTTCGAAACCGTCGATAAACTTGTTCGAACCGATCGTCAGATCGGTTCCCGTGGCGGATCCGCCGTCAAATGCCGTGCCGTCAATTTTTCCGACATAATCGATATTGGCAGTCATGCCGTTCTCAATTGCCGTATCATCCGGATAAATGAAAGTATAACTGGAAATATCGGAGACAATGGCCGGCGTGCCGGTATCCGTGCTGCTGTCGGAGGAAGAGGCGGAAACCGTCTTCTCAAGCGTCAGCCCTGTCCAGCCGCCCAGTTTGATAAAACTGGAAATGCCCTTGTCTTCAATGGTTTCATCAACCGTTTCTGCCGACAGATCCGCGTTCGAATCCGTGGAAGCGCCGGATGCCGTTGAATCTGCAGAACCGGCCGATCCCGCTGTTCCGGAAGCAGATGAATCTGCCGTCGCACTTCCGCAGGCTGCCAGAGAAAGCGTCATTGCCATGATTCCGGCAAGGAGAAGGCAGAGAAGGATGCGCGGCATCCCGGTTTTTTTTGCGTCATGATTTGTTTTCCTCATTTTTTCCATTCTTATTTTTCCCTTTTCTTAAATACATTTTTCAGCAGTGATACTTCTTCTTCAGGTTCTGTTCGATATAGAATAATCGCCTCGTAAGGCGCCATATCCAGTGTCAGGATTCCATTGAGGACATGATAGCGGTCATCCTCGTCCGTAAAACCGTCCTCCGTCGTTTTCAGCAGGGAAACCATTTCCGAATCCATATCCTTCGGCACGCCGATTTCCCAGCAGGGGATTTCAACGGCAAGAGGATCTTCTCCGGAATTGACCGCCACGATTACCTGCTCGGTATCCGTAAAACGGCCGTAGCTGATGGAATGATATCCTCCGCCCAGTTCCTTCAGGGAACCGGTCAGAAGCGGTGCGCATCCGTGATGCACGCGGATGACGCTGCGGTAAAATTCAATCAGGTCCCTGTTTTCATTTCCCCAGGGATAGGTACGGCGGTTGTCCGGATCCGTGAATCCGACCACCCCGGCTTCATCTCCATAGTAAATAGTCGGTGCACCCGGCCATGTCATCTGGATGACGGCTGCCGCGCGGAGCACTGAAACGCGGATATCCCTGCCGGCTTCTTCCGATCCGAGCTGTGCGACACGTCCCACTTTATGATTCGTCCTGGTCAGGAACCGGCTGTGGTCGTGGTTGTCCAGTTCATTCATGGAAACGAAAAGTGAATTGCCCATGAATTCTGCCATGTGCGTGCGCATCGCCCCGATGAATGCTTCGCCGTTTCCCAGAAGATCTTCGCGGAATTCATCGCTGTGCTTTTCCATTCCGGTCAGGAACCAGGAAACAGGTTCCATGAACGCATCGTAGTTCATGACTGTATCCCACTGATCGCCGCGAAGCCATTCCGAAGCGTCTCCGTAATGTTCCGCCAGGATAATCGCATCCGGATTCGCACTCTTGACCGCCCTGCGGAATTTTTTCCAGAATTGATGGTTGTAGTCCTGACTGTACCCCAGATCGGCTGCTACGTCAAGCCGCCATCCGTCCGCGCAATACGGAGGACTGACCCATTTCCGTCCGATATTCAGGATATATTCTTCCAGCCGGGGCGAGGCTTCGTAATGTAGCTTCGGCAGCGTGCCATGCTGCCACCATCCGTCGTAAAACTCATTGTACGGCCAGGCATGTTCATTGTTGAATTTGAAAAAGAGATGATACGGGCTTTCGGCTTCCACATAGGCGCCCTTTGCGTAACCGGGTTCATTTTCATAAATGCGCTCACGGTCCAGCCATTTGTTGAAGGAACCGCAGTGGTTGAAGACGCCGTCGAGAATCACTTTCATGCCTCTTTTGTGGACTTCTTCCACGAACTGGGCAAAGAAACGGTCGGAGGCATCCAGGTTGACCGGATCGGTAGTCCGGCAGATGTATCTTTTCGCGTCCCGGTTATCGGCATCCCCTTCCGGAAGAAGTTCTCCTTCATCCTTGATAATCTTCGACAGATGCGGATCGATGTGATCATAATCCTGGGTGTCATACTTATGATTGGACGGGGAAACAAAGATCGGATTAAAATAAAGCACATCCACGCCGAGGTTTTTCAGATAGTCCAGCCTGTCGCAGACTCCCTGCAGATCTCCTCCGTAAAAACGGAAGACATCCATATTCGTCGGAAGCGCATTCCAGTCGGACACCTGCTGCGAACGCTCGCCCAGATACATGTATTCACCGGACAGCACGTCGTTTTCCCTGTCTCCGTTGCAGAAGCGGTCCGTATAGATCTGATACATGACTGCTCCGCGCGCCCATGCCGGCACGGAAAAACCGGGGACGATGCGAAAGGCATAAGCATCGCTCAGCTCGCGCGTCACGCCGAGCTTGTTGTAAAAGCAGTTCATTTCCCCGACGATGATTTCGAAATAATAGCTGATTGTTTCAGTGCCGACGGTAATACCCGCTTCATAGAAATCAAAGCCATCCCTGCTTTCCGCAATATGCATCGGAAGACGGAGAGACCCGCTGATCAGAAAAACCTCATCGACATTATTCTTAAGAGTTCGGATGCGGATGGCGGTTTCGTCACCCTCCTTCGGTTCAAACGGCCTGCGGTAATACGGCGTTTCATCGCTGAAAACCGCACGGCGGCTGAAAACAGGACGCATCCCGGTCACATATTCATTCATTTCTTCCCATGTCCTGTCATTCGAAAAGCGCTTCAAATTCACTTCTGTTAATCTTCTCTTTCTCCAGCAGCAGCGCAGCGCACCTGTCGAGGACATCGCGGTGTTCCGTAATAATCTTCTTCGCGTCCGCATAGCAGCGGTCAATGATCGACCGGACTTCTCCGTCGATGGCATCCGCTACATGCTCACTGTAATTTCTGGTCTTTTCCCAGTCACGTCCGAGGAAGACCTCGTCTGAATCATCATCATAAGAAACCAGGCCCAGCTTTTCGGACATGCCGTATTTGGTAACCATTGCTTTGGCCGTTGCCGTCGCTGTCTTGATGTCCTGTGAAGCTCCGGTCGTGATGTCATCGAAGACCAGTTCCTCCGCGACACGGCCTCCCAGTCCCACGGTAATATTCTGAAGCATTTTCCCGCGCGTGTTGAACAGCTCATCCCTTTCAGGCAGCGGCATGGTATATCCCGCAGCACCGATTCCGGTCGGAATGATGGAAACCGAATAAACAGGACCCACATCCGGAAGCACATGGAACAGAATTGCATGCCCTGCTTCATGATAGGCCGTAATTCTCTTGTCCTTGTCGGAAATGACCTTGCTTCTTTTCTCTGCCCCGATTCCGACCTTGATAAAAGCGGAACGGATATCTTCCTGGACAATGTAGCCTCTCCCGGACTTCGCGGAATAGATGGCCGCCTCGTTCAGAAGGTTTTCAAGATCCGCACCCGTAAAGCCGGCTGTGGTCTGGGCAATCTGCTTCAAATCCACATCCTCGCCGAGCGGCTTGTTCTTGGCATGGACACGGAGAATTTCTTCCCGTCCTTTGACATCCGGCATGCCGACCGCCACTTTGCGGTCAAAACGTCCCGGACGCAGAATCGCCGGATCCAGGATGTCGACGCGGTTGGTCGCTGCCATGACAATGATGCCTTCGTTGACGCCGAAGCCGTCCATTTCCACGAGGAGCTGATTCAGCGTCTGCTCCCGTTCATCATGTCCGCCCCCGATGCCTGCGCCTCTTCTGCGCGCGACTGCATCGATTTCATCGATAAAGACAATGCAGGGATGATTCTTCTTCGCGTCTTCAAACAGATCCCGGACGCGGCTGGCTCCGACGCCGACAAACATCTCGACGAAATCCGAGCCGGATATAGAAAAGAACGGAACGCCGGCTTCACCGGCAACTGCCTTGGCAATCAGCGTTTTTCCGGTTCCGGGAGGTCCCACCAGAAGGACGCCCTTCGGAATCCTGGCGCCGACTTTTGTATATTTTCCCGGATCCTTCAGGAAATCGACAATCTCCTCAAGATCCTGCTTTTCTTCTTCCAGTCCGGCAACATCTTTAAAGGTAACCTGCTTGTCGATGTTCGTGGAAAGATGGGCTCGGCTCTTCCCGAAATTCATCATCTGGGAATTCACCCCGCCGCCCTGCTGCCGCGTCAGCATCATCATGAAGATAATCATCATGACGGCCATCAGTACAACGGGAAGCAGAACCGTCAGCAGGATGCTCTGCTGCGGCACATCCGAAACCGTAACCGCGATTTTGCTGTAATTCTGAAGTTCTTTCTGGATATCCCGGACATCCGTCACATTGAACTGGCCCGTGGAACCGTCCGTCAGTGTCACGACGATCTGCCCCGTCGGAACCTCCGAATTCTGTTTGATGTTCACCGCCGAAACGGTATTGTCATCAAGTGCTTTTTCAAACTGCTCGTAGCTGTAGGTAAGATTCCTTGCTGTCTGCGTTGAGACGTAATAGTATCCGGCAATCAGTACGGCTATCAGGGCAAGATAAATCCAAATCGATCTTGCTGGTCTTTGATTCATGACTCCACGACTCCGATGTAGGGAAGATTTCGGTATTCCTGTTCAAAATCCATGCCGCAGCCGACGACAAACCTGTCTTCGATTTTAAAACCGACATAGTCGACATTGACTTCCACCTCGCGGCGGGATGGCTTGTCCAGCAGCGTGCAGAGCTTCAGGGATGACGGATTTCTGTCCTGCATGATTCCCATCAGATATGCCAGCGTACGGCCGGAATCGATGATGTCTTCCACCACGATGACATCCCTGCCTTCCAGCGATTCATCCAGGTCCTTGACGATGCGGACAACCCCGCTGGACTTGGTATCATTTCCGTAACTGGAAACCGACATGAAATCCAGGGAAACCGGAATGTCCTGTGAAATGCGTTTGGAAAGCGCCGTCATGAAATATACGCCGCCCTTGAGGACGCAAAGCATATGGATTTTCTTTCCGGCATAATCACGGCTGATCTGTTCTCCGAGTTCACGGACACGTCTGTCGATTTCTTCTTCTGAAATCATGACATTGATTTTAACGCCCATTGCTCATCCTCCTGACAGATAATTTTAAAATGTGTTTGGTTTCCGGCTTGATTTTATAGGTCTCGCCGAGCCGCCTGCCGAGGACCCAGACAATCTCATGGCCGTCCGCCAGCAGAAGCATTTCCCCGCGGGCTTCCCGCGGAATTTTCTCATCAATGAACCAGTCGGAAAGGCTTTTTTTTCGTCCATCCTGCGTAACCGTCAGAACATCGCCTTTTTCTCTGGTCCGGATAATAAGAGTATCTTTTATTGTATCATAATCAATCCATTTCGTACACTCTTTTTCCGGAACGGGATCCGGTGCCTTTTCCGCAAAAGCCGCCGTGATTCTCATTCCTTTTACCTGCACAGACGACGGGATTTCCAGGACTGCACCGCTGTTCTTCTCTTCCGGCATCCTTCCCGCCCTGCCGATCAGGACTCCTTCATAAGTCCGTTCGGCCTTCAGGCCGTAAGGCAGGTCCGCCTGCCGGCCGACCTGCTTCTCTGCCAGAGAAAGAACCGCATCGATATGTTCCCTTGTAATATCCTTCAGGGATAAAGTCAGTTCCGACACCGTCAGACGCACGATCTCCGTCTGCATCATCTTCGACTCATTCCGGAACAGTCCCGCATCCAGAAGGATTCCGTTCTTTTTCTTTCTGACATACTGCTTTCTGCGTTTCCCTGCCTCTTCCCCGATAAAGGACAGCGCTTCGCGCACCCGGTCTGCCGTCTCCGCAAAATGCTCCGATGCCGCTGAATTGATTTCAGTATTCAGATACGGAAGGATATGGTGACGGATCCTGTTTCTTGCGTAGGCGTCTTCTCCGTTTGAGGAATCGGTCCGGTATCCGATGCCGTTCCGTTCAAGAAAGGCTTCGATTTCCTTCCGCGTCGTGCCCAGCAGGGGACGGATGACATTTCCGCGCACGGGCCTGAGCGAGGCAAGTCCGGCCAGCCCTGTTCCCCTGGAAAGATTGAGGAGCATTGTCTCCGCGACATCGTCCGCCTGATGTGCCAGTGCCAGCTTCGTGCACCGGTCGTCATTCATGCATTTCAGGAATGCCCTGCGCCGCACCTCGCGTCCGGCTTCCTCCACGGTCATTTTTTCATCTTTGGCGGTCTTCGGCACATCGAACCCGTAAAACCGGAAAGGAATGTTCCATTTCCCGCAGCAGTTCTTTACGAAAGCCGCGTCATCCTCCGCTTCTTTTCCGCGAATTCCGTGTCCTACGTGAACGGCAAATAAGACAGCCCCGTATTCCGCGGCGATTTCCTTCAGAACAAAAAGAAGGCATACCGAATCCGGCCCGCCGGAAACACCGACGGCTATTCGATCGCCTTTCTTCAGCATTTTATTCTCTTGGATATAGTCACGGATCGTCTGCAGAAACGGATCCGCCTTTCTTTTCGGAGACATACTTACATTCTAGCAAATAAAAATGCCATGTCCAATAAAATCGGCCCATGGCATCGTTTTTTCACGAAAAGTTCACTGATCAGTCCTGATTCCGGAATACAATCTCCCCGTCTTCGACAAGTCCCAGTCTGTCTTTGGCAGCCTGGCGGATAAAATCATCGCTCTGGTAATAATCACTCAGCGAATTGATGCTGTCCGTACGCGCTTCTTCACTGCTGATCTGAGACGTCAGGGTATTTTTTTCGTTATCGTTCGTAATGATCTCGTTATGAAGGTGCCACCCCTGATACGCCAGCACCCCGAAAAGGAAGCAGACGATAAAAGTAATGGTCAGCATCGCAACTTTATTGTCGGATGAAAGCTCCGAACGGCGGCTTTTCTTCGCTGCGGCAGATTTCGTCTTCCTGGTCTTTGTTTTCTTGATTCTCCCCATCTGTGCTCCCCTGGAATAGCCTGTCCCCACAGGCTGCATGTCTGTCCGCACGGTTAAAGCCGTGCGCATGCTTACAGGAAGATTTTACGCTTCTGTTTACATAATGTCAACCGTTAACATAATATTTCAGCCCTGCCGGATGTCTTCTGTCTCCGCGGTCTCTTCCTTATTCAGTCTTCCGTACAGCTTCGTCAGCCTGAAAATACTTTCCGTAAGCGATCCCGAAAGCTCATCCGGCTTCATTTTCCACTGCCAGTTGCTGCCCGTCGTGGAAGGATGATTGATGCGGGCTTCGTTCCCCTTTACCAGGTAATCCTGAATCGGAATGATGCAGGTATCGGCAACCGAGCGATGCGCCTCACGGATGAAGTCCCAGACAAAAGCTCCGTAGGAAGTATTTTCCGAATGGACATAGCGGCGCGCAAAATCGCGGTCATGATCATTCAGACCGGAAATCCATCCGAGAGATGTCTCATTGTCGTGCGTGCCCGTATAAACGACGCAGTTGCGCTGGAAATAAAACGGCAGGTAATCGCTGTCCTCCGAACCGTCAAAGGCAAACTGGAGAACCTTCATGCCCGGGAAACCGGTGTCGCGCAGAAGCTTCCGGACGCTGTCGGTCAGATATCCCAGATCTTCTGCCAGGATGTGCAGGTCCCCGAGTTCCTTTTTCAGCGTTTCAAAGAAAGCGATGCCCGGTCCTTTTTCCCAGTGCCCGTTCTTGGCATTTTCATCGCCGTACGGAACGGCATAATATTCATCAAAAGCCCGGAAATGATCCACTCTCAGGACGCTGAACAGTTCGAAGCAGTGCGAAATGCGGCGGATCCACCAGTCGTAGTCACTCTTCCTCAGATACTCCCAGTCATAAAGAGGGTTCCCCCACAGCTGGCCGTCTGCCGAAAAAGCGTCCGGCGGGCATCCGGCGACTGCCGTCGGATTCCCCTCGGAATCAAACTGGAAAAGCTGCGGATTTGCCCAGGCATCGGCACTGTCGAGCGCCACATAAATCGGAATGTCCCCGATGAAGCGGATGCCCTGCTTCTGCGCGTAGGCGCTGAGTGCTTTCCACTGACGGGAGAATTCATACTGCTGGAACTGCCAGAAGCCGATCTCCTCCCCGAGCTCCGCGCCTGCGGCATGGAGTGCTTCCGGCTTGCGGAATCGCAGGTCCTCATCCCATTCGCGCCAGCATCTGCCTTCATTTTTCTCTTTCAGTGCCATGAACAGCGCATAGTCTTCGAGCCAGTAGGAATTTTCCTGTGTAAAACGATAGAAGTCTTCATCCTTCTTTTCCGGGAACCGGCGATAGGCGGTGCGCAGGGCTTTGAATCTGCTCCCGTACATCTTTCCGTAATCGACGGAGGAAGCTTCCTTCCCGAAATCGAGTGCATCGCACTCCTCTTTTTTCAGGAGTCCCTCCTGGATCAGAGTCTTCAGATCGATGAAGTAAGGATTTCCCGCAAAGGTCGAAAAACTCTGGTAGGGAGAATCGCCGAACCCCGTCGGTCCGAGCGGCAGGACCTGCCAGTAGGTCTGTCCGGCCTTTTTCAGGAAATCGACAAAGTCGCAGGCTTCCTGCGAAAGACAGCCGATTCCGTATTCCGAGGGCAGACTGGAAATGGGGCACAGGATTCCGGCACTCCGTCTGTTGATATGCGTTTCTTTCGTCTGATACGGCAGTTCTTCCGCCGTGACAGTCTCTTCTTCATTCTTTTTCGTAAAATCAAACATAGCGGAACATCTCCGATGCGTTTTCTTTTTTTGTCGTCTCCAGGATTGCCGTCACCTCGGCCTTGACTTCTGCGCTGCCCAGGCGGATTTCGATCAGGTCGCCGACCCTGACTTCTGCGGAGGCTTTCGCCGCACGCCCGTTCAGCATGACTCTTCCCGCATCGCAGGCTTCATTGGCAATGGTCCGCCTCTTGATCAGGCGGGATACTTTTAAGAATTTATCCAGTCTCATAGAACCTCTCTGTCAGTCGCTGTAGTCTTCAATCAGGAACATCGGCTTGATTGCCGTGATTTCATCGTATTCCGTCTGTGTGACCGTAACGGATCTGTTGACCGCTTTCAGATCTGTCTTAAGCAGCCCGTAAGCTTCCTTCAGATTATCCGCACGGCCTTCTTCGATTTCCCTCTTCATGCGCCTGAGAGCCATCGGATGCGCGTATTTCGCCGGGACCGGGAAGTCTCCGTACGAAGAGAGATAGCTTGCCATGGCATTCCGCGCCGATGAAAGACGCTGGCTGATGGCATTTTTGTTATTCCGCTTGGTCGGTATGACATTTGCCCCGACCAGCAGGAAAATGAACACGCCCCCGAACAGGATGAAATAGATTCCCAGATCCCCCGTGTGCGTGATCAGGCACCAGATGCCGTATGCCGCAAGGACTGCCGCGGCAATGACAATGACGAGCCCGAACCATTTATAGGCCGGGTTGGAAATATCGTTCACGCGTTTTGCCTTGCTGGCTGCCGACAGCTCCGTGTAAAGCTCCGGTTTTTCCTCGAGATAGTTCTTTGCCCGTTCCAGCTGGGAAAGCGCCTTCCTGGCTTCATCGCTCAGGTTTTTCTTTTTTCTTGCTTCCTCAGCCGCGGCCGCTTCATCCAGTTTCCGCTGTGCTTCCTTCGAAGTCGTCCACATGGACGGACATCTTTCCTTAATCACGGAAAGAAGTTTATCCACATACTCTTCATGCTTGAATTTGAACTTCCGTACCTGTCCGCCGTCGTATTCCACAACGACATACGGAATCGATCCGAAAATGCCGCTGCCGGAATACCCGCCGCGGCTCATTGCCACCTGTTTGTATACTCTTGAGGCTGCAATGAAAGGCACATAATAAAAGCGGTCACAGAACATCGCCGGCAGATAGATGGCCTTCTGGCCGACTCCTCCGTATCCGCATACCTGACAGTTCATCTTGTCTTTCCGCAGCGTTTCATCGTCCAGTGTTTTTGCGCTGATGGAATGCGGTTTGATATACATCTCGTTTTTCTCCTTAAAAAGGGCTGCCGTCTCCGGCAGCCCGACTGTATCTATTTTACTAAACTAAGCCTTTCTTTGCAACCTCTCAGGCTTTTTTCTGAACTGTATCGTAGTGCGGAGTCGTCGGTTTCTTCACCTTGATGACATACAGGAAGATTCCGAGGAACAGAGCTGCAAAGAGGATGCCGACAATGACGCCGACCGTATGCGGCAGATGCAGATAGATCTTGCCTGTGACAAAGAAGGTCACGGAGACAGCTGTCATGAAGGTAGCCGGAACCGCTGCGATCCAGTAATTCTTCTTCTCATAATACAGGAACATTGCCGCTGCCCAGAGAACGATCATAGCCAGTGTCTGGTTCGTCCATGAAAAATGCTGCCAGATCATGCTGTAGTTGTTCATGAAGGCAAGGAGTGCGCCGACGCCGAGAAGCGGTACGCACAGGACAAGACGTTTTGCCCACGGCTTCTGATCGATGTGGAACCAGTCAGCAATCGTAAGACGTGCGGAACGGAAAGCTGTATCGCCGGAAGTGATCGGGCAGGCAATAACACCGAGCATGGCAAGAACCACGCCGACCGTACCCATCGTGCTCTTGCAGACCGCATAGATGGCAGCCGCCTGGCCGTCTTTCAGTGCTGCCTGAAGTCCCGTATTGACAATCATTCCTGCATCATTTGCCGTGTTCGTTGCTGCATAGAGAGCGCAGCCTGCTGCCGCCCAGATCAGGGCGATGATGCCTTCAGAAATCATGGCACCGTAGAATACGAAGTGTCCCTGTTTCTCGGACTTCATGCAGCGTGCCATCAGCGGAGACTGTGTTGAATGGAATCCGGAAATAGCGCCGCAGGCAACCGTGATGAACATGGCTGACCAGATCGGAGTTCCGTCCGGATGCATGTTGTAGAAATGTGTCCAGATTTCCGGAATCTGATAGCCGTTTGCCGGGATGCCGATGGCAACGCCGACAGCCATGACGATCAGGCAGATACCGAATACCGGATAAATCTTGCCGATGATCTTATCAATGGAAATAAAGGTTGCCGTGAAGTAGTAAGCAAGGACGATAATCAGCCAGAAATAGTTGTTGGCCAGGAAATTCGTCCAGCCTGCATTTGCAAAAAGGACTTTCAGAAGTCCTGCAGGGCCGGCTGCGAAAACCGTGCCGACCATAACCAGCAGAATGACGGAGAAGACACGCATGACCTGTTTCAGGACATTGCCGAGATAAATGCCTGTAACCTCGGAAATGGACATGCCGTTGTTTCTTTCGGACATCATGCCTGAGAAATAGTCATGGACACCGCCTGCAAAAACGGTACCGAAGGTAATCCACAGGAAAACAACCGGACCCCACAGAGCACCCTGCATGGCGCCGAAGATCGGGCCAAGTCCTGCGATGTTGAGCAGCTGAATCAGGAAAAGTTTCCACTGCGGCAGTACAACATAGTCGACGCCGTCGTTGATAGCAACAGCCGGTGTCTCACGGTCATCCGGTCCGAAAGTCTTCTCTACGAGTTTTCCGTAAGTGAAGTAACCTCCGATCAGAATTGCAAGACAGATTAAAAAACTAACCATACAATAATCCCACCCTTCCTCTGAAGTGTTTATTGTGGCATGAGGCCATCCCACACCTGACTTCTATTTTATAGAAATTTTAGAATTTTTCAAGGCATAAAAGTACCCAAATAAAGCATGGGAAAATCGTTCATTTTCCTGATAAAATCAAGCAAAAACGGCATTTTCATGATACCCTGAACAGAGCTTTTTCCATACCTTAAATGGTACTTAAATATTTTGGAGTTTATAATTTGTTAATAATTTTCGAAACGTTTCCCGCAAGGTCGCGCATTTCCTGCATCCGCGTACAAAAAAAAGCCTCTCCGAAGAGAGGCTTTCTTAACATTCTGTTCAAACTTATTTGTTGATGACGTCCTTCAGAGCCTTGCCGGCCTTAAACTTCGGAGCCTTGGAAGCCGCAATCTTCATCGTATCGCCAGTCTGCGGATTTCTTCCTTCGCGTGCAGCTCTCTTGGAAACTTCGAACGTGCCGAATCCAACCAGCTGAACTTTGTTTCCTTTCTTCAGCTCTCTCTCGACGATATCCGTGAAAGCCTTCAGTGCTGCTTCGGCATCCTTCTTGGATAAACCTGTCTCGAATGCGATTGCTGCGATTAACTCTGTCTTGTTCATTAATAAACCTCCTAATAATCACTGATAATTAGTTTTCCCCTGTTTCGGGCTTCATCTATTTATATCTCTTTTGCCCTGCCCTGTCAAGGATTTTGCCCGAAAAACGCCTGTTTTCCGCGGTTTTTCACAATTTCCCTTTTGCTTTTTCAGCCTTTTCTTCTGCCTTGATTTCGTTCCAGGATCTGAGAAGTCCCTCTTCATCAGAGGCTTCCTTCTCCGTAAATACATGGGGATGCCGGCGGATCATTTTCCTGCTGACTCCCTCGACGACATCATCCATCGTAAAGAGTCCTTCCTGCTCTGCGATGACCGCCTGAAGCACGACGTGCATCAGAACATCGCCGAGTTCCTCACAGAGATTCTCCGCATCTCCCGTCTGGTTAAGCCGGTCCATTCCCCCGAAGACTTCGTCCACTTCATTCTGAAAACATTCACGGAGCGAATCATGCGTCTGCACTTTGTCCCACGGGCAGCCGTTTTCCGGATCCCGGAGAATCCGGATGATCTTCTTCAGGTCCTCAAAAGAATAATGTTCCTGATCCTGCAGTCCGGACTGCAGGATTTCTTCTTTCGTCAAATCAGGAATTCTCCTCTACCAGTTTCTCAAGGGCATCCGCCATCTGCTCCGCCTTCTCATTGGCATCATCCATGGTCCTGCCCTTGACCCCGAAGTAGAATTTCACCTTAGGCTCTGTTCCGGACGGACGGATGCATACCCAGGCCCCGTCTGTCAGGTCATAGTAAAGAACATTCGATTTAGGCAGTCCGGTTTCCGTCTTCTCCCCGCTTTCCAGATCGACAATCTCATCCTTCTTGTAATCGCGGGCTTTCAGGACCCTGCATCCGCCGATTTCCTTCGGGGTGTTTCCGCGGAAATTCTCCATGACCTTCTTGATCTGCTCCAGGCCGGAAATGCCTTTCATTTCGATGGACTTCACGGAGTCCTTATAGAACCCGTATCTTTCATACAGCTCCGTCATGACATCCCAGAGGGTCTTGCCCTGCGTCCTGTAATAAGCGGCAGCTTCGCACAGGATCATGACCGCCACGATGGCGTCCTTATCGCGCGCGTACGTAGCCGGAAGGCATCCGTAGCTCTCCTCGAATCCGAAGAGATAATGGCCCTTGCCCGTCTGCTCCATTTTCAGGATCTGCTGTCCGATGAACTTGAAGCCGGTCAGCGTCTCAATCAGGCCGACATGATAATAGTCCGCAATGGCATCCGCCATGTTTGTCGTTACGATGGTCTTGATCAGTTCCCCGTCTTCCGGCAGGCTGCCGTTCACGGCCAGCCGCTGACCGATTTCATAGTCGGCAAGCAGCGATCCGGACATGTTGCCGGTCAGCGTATGGTAAACTCCGTCATGATCCTTCACGCGCACGCCGAGACGATCCGCATCCGGATCAGTAGCCAGCACAAGATCCGCATCCTGTTCTTTCGCATATTTCAATCCAAGGGCAAAGGCTTCCGTCGCTTCCGGATTCGGATAGGAGACCGTCGGGAAGTCGCCGTCCGGTTTTTCCTGCTCCGGGACCACGAAGACGTGCTCGAAGCCGAGTTCTTTCAGTACGCGGCGTGCCGGGATATTTCCCGTACCGTGCAGAGGCGTATAAATAATCTTCAGATTCTTTCCTTCCGCATCGATTGCTTCCTGATGCAGGACATGCGACTTGAGTTCGGCGTCATACTTGTCGTCGATTTCCGCGCCGATGATCCGGAAGAGACCTTTGTCAGCAGCCTCTTTCTCATCCATCGTCTTCACGTCTTTCCATTCCGCGACAGCCCTGACCGCATCCATGATGCCGGTGTCGTGCGGCGGCGTAATCTGGGCGCCGTCCTCCCAGTAAACTTTGTATCCGTTGTATTCCGGCGGATTGTGGCTGGCCGTGATGTTGATTCCGGAAATGCACCCGAGCGTTCTCACCGCATAGGAGAGCTCCGGCGTCGGACGCAGGCTTTCAAAGTAATAAGCCCGGATTCCGTTTGCCGCAAGCGTAAGTGCCGCTTCCTTGGCGAACTCCGGGGACATGTGCCTGGAATCGTACGCAATGGCTACGCCCTTTTCCTGCCCGTTCTGGGAAATGATATAGTTCGCCAGTCCCTGCGTCGTCTTTCTTACGACGTAAATATTCATACGGTTCGTCCCGGCACCGATGATTCCGCGAAGGCCTGCCGTCCCGAACTGCAGGTTCATGTAGAAACGTTCCTTGATTTCACCGTCATTGTCCTTAATGGCAAGCAGCTCCGCCTTGGTTTTCTCATCGAAGTAAGGATCGTTCAGCCAGGATTCGTACGCTTCAAGATAGTCCATGTTTTTCCTCCTTATAATCAATCTCTTTCTGTTCGGCGCCTTTCCGGTACCGGAAAATCAACCTGAAACCATTATATACCCCTGACGCCCTGATTTCCATGATCTGGCCGATTTCCGTCACAAATGATCCGGCCGTTTCATGACTGGTGATCAGTCCTGCTTACAGGACAGATGATCCGGTCTGTTCCGTGACTGGTGCTCAGTCCTGCTTCCATTTCAGGTGATGCAGCTCGCCCCGGATCTGCATGCCCGGGAAATCGTTCTGCCGGAGAGCCTCATAGAGAATGACGGCCGCGGAATTCGCCAGGTTCAGCGAGCGCTCGTTCTCCATCATCGGAATGCGGACGCAGCTCATCGGATGCTGAATCAGGATCTCCTCCGGAATTCCCGCGCTTTCTTTTCCGAACATGATGAAGCAGTCCGGCTCATAAGTCACGTCTGTATATTTGAGACGGCCTTTGGTCGTGGCATAATAAACGGACGCATCCGGATTTCCTGCCAGAAAATCCCCATAGTCTTTCCAGCGGACGACGTTCAGGTCGTTCCAGTAATCCATGGCGGCACGCTTCAGGTTACGTTCATCCAGATGAAAGCCAAGAGGTTCAATCAGATGAAGCTTCGCTCCCGCAGCGGCGCAGGTGCGGGCGATGTTGCCCGTGTTGCTCGGAATCTCCGGTTCGAGCAGGACGATGTTAAGCATGGCTGTGCCTGTAGGCAGCGTACTGCATCAGAAGTTCCCGGTCGTTTGCAGCCGGGTCATGAAGAACCATCAGCAGAGCCGCCTCCAGAATATCCCCGATTTCCTTCCCGCTGATGCCGGCGGCAACCAGATCATTCCCGTTGATGGCAAGATCTTTCAGAGTTAGCGGATCGTTCCGTCCGAGGATGCGGAGATATACCTCATTGACGTCCCGGATCCGCTTGAATTTTTCTTCCTGACGGTAAGGACTTTTCGCGGATGTATCCGCCCACTGCACCGTGAGGTAATCCGGGAAAAGTTCTTTGCCGATATAATAAATGGCCAGACGGACGGAAGCGTCATCCGGCTCCGGGCGGTAATCATGATAATAGACCAGCTTCACGACCCTGTCCGTCGTCTCATTGTCGAACTTCAGGCGTCTCATGACTTCCCGTGCAATTTTTGCCCCGGCAACGGCATGCCCCTTGAAATGATCCCGTCCCAAACTGTCGGTGAATCTCATTTCCGGCTTTCCGAAATCATGCATCAGCATCGTCAGGCGGAGCACTTCGTTCTGAGGCACGACAGGAAGCGTCCGCAGGATATGCTCCCCGACACAGTATAGATGATGCGGCGTATTCTGCGGAGTTTCCATGCAGCGGTCAAACTCCGGCATGATGACGGAGGTAATTCCGAGCCGGTACAGTTCGACAAACATCTGCGGATTTTTTGAAATCAGGAGTTTTACGATTTCGACGCGGATCCTTTCCGCTGAAATCATTTCAAGACGGCTGACGTGCGTCTTGATGGATTCATAGGTCGGCGCATCAATCCGGAATCCGAGCTGGGCTGCGAAACGGACTGCCCGCAGGATGCGGAGTGCGTCCTCGTCAAAGCGTTCATCCGGATTGCCGACGCAGCGGATGACATGGTTCTGCAGGTCATTCATGCCGCCGTACAGATCGACAAGTCCGATTTTTTCATTATAAGCCATCGCGTTGATCGTAAAATCACGGCGGCGCAGATCTTCCTTCAGATTCGGCGTAAACGTGACGCCGTCCGGATGGCGGCCGTCCGTATAAGCTCCGTCAATCCGGTAGGTCGTAACTTCGAAATGATCCTCTTCCAGAAGAACCGTCACGGTACCGTGCTCAATGCCCGTATCAACCGTTCTCCTGAAGATCTGCTTCACCTGTTCCGGAGTTGCCGAAGTCGTGATGTCCCAGTCTTCCGGTTCCTTTGCCAGGATCAGATCGCGCACGCATCCTCCGACGGCATAGGCTTCAAAGTCATGCCGCCGCAGGATATCGATGATGAAATTCACTTTCGCGGGAAGCTTTAGCTTCAAATCAATATGCCTTTCCCCAGTAAACCAGTTTCTTCGCCGGCTTTCCGCAGCAGACGCATTTTGCACCTTCCGGTGCATCCGCGCCTTCAAGAGGCATGCAGCGCGAAGTTGCCTGTGTATCCTCCTTGATCTTGTCCTCGCAGGCCTGGTCGCCGCACCAGTAAGCTTTTACAAAGCCCGGTTTTTCTTCCACGGTCTTCTTGAAATCCTCATAATTCTCTGCTTCATTGATATGTTCATCGCGGAATTTCCTTGCCCGTTCAAACATATCCTTCTGGATTGTGTCGAGAAGCTTCACCGAAGCGTCCGCAGCGTCTTCCAGACGGACGACTGATTTCTCACGCGTATCACGCCGCACCAGCACGCACTGGTCTTTCTCGATGTCCTTCGGACCGATCTCGATGCGCATCGGGAATCCGCGCATTTCCTGATCCGAGAACTTCCAGCCCGGCGAACGGTCAGAGTCATCGATTTTCACGAGAAGTCCTGCCTTCTTCAGGCTTTCCTGAATTTCCCCTGCCTTGTCCATGACGCCCGGCGCATCCTGGCGGATCGGGATGATCACGCACTGCGTCGGTGCGATCCTCGGCGGAAGCACCAGTCCCGAATCATCGCCGTGCACCATGATGATGGCGCCGATCATGCGGGTCGTAAAGCCCCAGGAAGTCTGATAGACATATTTCAGGGTATTGTCTTTATCCAGATACTGGATGCCGAACGCTTTTGCGAATCCGTCGCCGAAGTTATGGCTCGTGCCGGACTGCAGCGCCTTGCCGTCATGCATCAGGGATTCAATCGTATAGGTGGCTTCCGCCCCGGCAAATTTTTCCTTGTCGGTTTTTCTGCCGCGGAGCACCGGAATCGCCAGCACTTCCTCGCAGAAGTCTGCATAGACATTCAGCATCTGTATCGTGCGTGCTTCTGCTTCTTCCATCGTGGCATGGGCCGTATGCCCTTCCTGCCACAGGAATTCCCTCGAGCGGAGGAACGGACGGGTCGTCTTCTCCCATCTTACGACGGAGCACCACTGATTATAGACTTTCGGCAGATCCCTGTAGGACTGGATGTCTTTTTTATAGAGATCGCAGAACAGCGTTTCGGAAGTCGGACGCACGCACATCTTTTCCTGCAGCGGCACCAGCCCTCCCTGCGTAACCCACGCCACTTCGGGCGCAAAACCTTCGACGTGTTCCTTCTCCTTCTCAAGAAGACTTTCCGGAATAAACATCGGCAGGTATACATTTTCCACGCCGGTCTCCTTGAAGCGGCGGTCCAGGCCGTTCCGGATATTTTCCCAGATGGCATAGCCGGCCGGTTTGAAGACCATAAACCCCTTGACCGATGTATAGCCCGTCAGTTCCGCCTTCTTGACGACGTCCGTATACCACTGGGCAAAATCGACGTCCCTCGAAGTAATCTGTTCTACAAGTTTCTTGTCGTCAGCCATGATTGATCATTTCTCCTAACTGTTATTTTGAACTCTATACCGTAATCTTTATTTCCCTGTTGGTTCTGGTGTACTGATAATACCGTACGCCTGCAGCATCGAACATCTTTTTCGAAGCCATGACGGAAGGCGTGTCCCCATACTTGTCGCAGTCGTAGATGACCGTCCGGATGCCTGCCTGGATAATGGCTTTGGCGCACTCGTTGCACGGAAAAAGGGACACATAAAGCTTTGAGCCTTCAAGGCTGCCGCCGCGGTAGTTCAGGATGGCGTTCAGTTCGCTGTGCGTGCTGTAGAAATACTTATTCTGCAGCGGATCATCACCTTCGCGCGTCCACGGGAAATCGTCGTCCGAACAGCCTTTCGGAAACCCGTTGTAGCCCATCGAAAGGATTTTATTATCGGCACTGACGATGCAGGCGCCGACCTGCGTATGCGGATCTTTCGAACGCAGTCCCGACAAAAATGCCACGCCCATGAAATATTCGTCCCACGTCAGATAGTCCGTTCTCTTCTCTCCCATAGAACCCTCCTGTTCCGGACCGCTTATTTCGTTCCGAAGATACGGTCGCCGGCATCGCCGAGACCCGGAACAATATAGCCGTTCTCATTCAGATGATCATCCAGCGCGCCGATGTAGATGTCGACATCCGGATGTTCCTTCTGCAGTCTCTTCAGTCCGTCCGGTGCAGCAATGATGCAGAGGAAGCGGATATGCCTGCAGCCGTGCTCCTTCAGTTTCTCAATCGCGGCACAGGCGGATCCGCCGGTCGCAAGCATCGGATCGACGACGAAGACGTCTCTCTGTTCAATATCCGGCGGAAGCTTGCAGTAGTACTCTACCGGCGCCAGTGTCGCCGGATCGCGGTAAAGTCCGATGTGTCCGACCTTCGCAGCCGGAATCAGGCTCTGCATGCCCGGCACCATGCCGAGTCCCGCACGCAGGACCGGAATGATGGCAAGCTTCTTGCCTGCCAGCTGCTGTACCGTCGTCTTGTCGATCGGTGTCTCGATCTGCACTTCGTGCAGCTTCAGGTCACGTGTGGCCTCGAAGCATTCCAGCATGGCAATTTCCGAAATCATTTCCCGGAAAAGCTTGGAACCCGTCTCTTTTCTGCGGATGATGGCGATCTTGTGCTTGATCAGCGGATGATCCATGATAACAACTTTACCCATTTCTCCCTCTTTCCTGATGTCCTGTCCGGCAGGATCATCATATCGTGATTACTTTATGCCCGGCTGCCTTGAGGAGACGGTTCATGATGGCCTGCCCCATGCGCGGCGTTTCAAAGGATTCCGAAAAAATGACATCTGCCTGGTCTTCGTCGAAATCCCTGAGTACTGAATAAAGGTTCCTTGCAATTTCCTTGTCGTCCGCACGAGATCCGATGTTCCGGATGTCTCCCATGGGATACAGGGATGCGGTTTCCTCCGTGGCAATCACACCGACTTTTTTATTTTCCGATATGGCGCTTGCCGTCAGTTCATTGATCTTCCTGACGACATCATCACGTTTCCCTTCAACGATCGTAAGCTCCGCTTTCGGTGCATAATGGCGGTAGCGCATTCCCGGTGCCTTCGGACGGATGTGTTCATTCTCCGACTGCAGGCCCGGATCCATCCGCACCTCGCCCAGAATTTCCTCCAGCATTTTCTGATTGATGTAGCCCGGCCGCAGGATCACCGGCACTTCTTCGGTGAAATCCACAATGGTCGATTCCAGCCCGATGCGTACTTCCCCGCCGTCCAGGATCATATCGATCCTGCCGTCCAGATCTTCTGCCACGTGCCGGGCGGTCGTCGGACTCGGACGTCCCGAAGTGTTGGCGGACGGTGCTGCAATATAGCCTCCCGATGCCCGGATCAGGGCCAGGGCAACCGGATGATTCGGAAAGCGCACGGCTACGGTATCCAGCCCGCCGCTCGTTTCATACGGCACCAGCTTCGTTTTCCGGAAGATCATGGTCAGCGGACCCGGCCACCATTTCGAAGCAAGCAGCTTCGCTTTCTCCGGCACCTCTTCCGCAATGGGAAAAAGGTGGTCCGGGTCTGCGATATGGACAATCAGCGGATTGTCGGAAGGCCGGCCTTTCGAGGCATAGATTTTTTTTGATGCTTCCGGATTCAGCGCATCTCCTCCGAGACCGTAAACTGTCTCCGTGGGAAATGCAACCAGTCCTCCTCTTTTGATGATCTCTCCCGCTTCCCCTATCGCCTGTTCATCGATATGGTCCGGGTCAATAAGGATAATCTTCGTTTTCAAGTTGCGGACGACCCCTTTGCAGCGGATGCTGCCTTGATTTCCTGCACTTCGCTGCCGACCGCACGGAGTCTGCTGCGGTCTGCCGGATTCGGATCCTCCGAATCTTCATCATCAATATCGATCGGAAGCGTGCTGGTATCAAAATTCAGCTCGCCGGTCTCGAAATTTCCGGAACTGTCTTCATCGGTTTCATTTTCCGCCGGTTCGGCTTCATCCATATCCTGAAGGGAGCCCGGCATGTTCTGCACGATTTCGTGCATTTCCTTATAGGAAGTCATGAACTTGCGCTGCATCTGGTTGATCAGCTCGACAATTTCATTCATGACGTCCTGGACGGCCAGATATTTCTGCTTTCCGTCCGCCAGTTTTGCATCGACTTCGCTCTGGACGGAATCGACTTTCGTCCTTGCTTCGGCATTGGCATCGGCAAGAATCTTATCTGCCTGTACCTTTGCATCCGCAATCATCTTGTCGCCCTTGACCTGCGATTCATAAACAAGGGCGCCGATCTTATCATAATTGTCAATGTACTTTTTGTACTTTTTCTCAATCTCATCCTCGAGAAGCGCCCTCTGCTCATCCTTCTGGGCAATGCGCGCCTTGAGTTCGAGAATCATCTTGTCACGGTTCTTGATTTCCTTTTCCAGGTCGGAGATCTGCTTGTTGTAATCTTCCTCCTGTTTCTGGACATAAGTCAGGACTTCTTCTTTATCGAAACCCTTGAACGAACCTTTGAACATCTGATAATCGTACATGCCATTCCCCTTTCGCTGCTTCGTGCTGAAATTCTCCGCCTGTTCCGAACTGCCCTGCCGGTCTTTTCAACTCAGATATTTTCCAATCACCGGCCATACATCGCTTGTTTCATTTCCGAGACGCCATTCGGCCACGCCTGCAATCCCGGCTGCCTGTATCGCTTCCATTTTTGCGGCGATGGAATCTTTGTCCTCCAGCCAGATCTGCCAGTACCCGTCATCGTCGTTAAGCTCCGCATAATTCTGGGAGGTTTTTTCATCCCAGCTTTCATTCATATGATGTTCGGAAACATAAGCTGCCGCTTCCGCCATATCCATGATTTTGCTTGCCGGTTCGCCGCTGTCGATTGTCTGCCAGAGCCTTGTATAAAACGGAATGCCGGCAATCAGCTTCTCCGGAGCCACTTCCTTTTTCATTTTATCGATCCCGGTCTTTACATACGAAAGCGAGGCTACGGAACCGGCTTCTTTTGAGCCCTTGTAATGTTCATCATAGCACATGACGACCACATAGTCCGTCACGGCTCCCTGTTCTTCCCTGTCCAGGTAGGCCGAATACTCCATCGGCACCAGGGTATCCGTCGAAACGGCAATGTTTCTTTTGCGGCATTCCACGGCCAGTTCCCGGATAAACTCGAGATAGGCCGGTGCTCCTTCTTCCGAAATATTTTCCAGGTCGATGTTGAGACCGTCAATTCCCTTGCTGTCCGTTTCGGCCATGATCTTCGAAATGATCGCTGCCCTTGAGGACGTACTCTTCAGCACGGCATAGGTTTCTGCCTTGGAGCTGATGCTGCCGCTGAAGTCATTGATGACCGCCCATACCTCGATTCCCTGCGCATGTGCCGTACTGACAAAGTCCGCATCCGCGATGGAAGTGACATCGCCCGTGCCGTTCAGGAAGAACCAGGTCGGCGCAAGCGTCGTGATTCCGGTCGTCTGTGAAAGCTGATCTTTCAGATAGGCATTCATATCGGCGTTGTCCGCCTGGAAGAATGCCATATTGACCGGGTAGTCTTTCCGGACATTCGTATATTCGCCGATCGTGCTGACATGATCCGTTCCGCCTTCCGACACCTCACTGATGCTTTTTGTCTCAAGGTATCCGATCAGACCGCTCTGCGTCACGACATGCGTCCAGCCTTCATTGACCGTGGTTCCGTTTTCTTCATCCGCCGAGCTGCTGACGATCCGGACTGTTTCGCCTTTGGTACCGTCCTCCAGGATATCCGACCGGATGCTGTCTTTATAGCGGACGGCAGCATCTTCCGTCAGCGTCGCTTCCTCATAAGGGAACTTCGTCGTGATCACGACCCTCTGCGGATCCGTGTAAGAAGTGCTTTCCATATCCGTATATTTCGTGATAAACGGAAGCGACAGGTACAGTGTCCCGTCAATCATCCGGACGTCGCTGCTGCCTGTCCCATCCGCATAGGATTCCGTTACCAGTTCTGTCGGCGTCGTCACGTCAATCAGCTGTTCGTCCGTATCCTGATAGAAACGTTTATTGATGAGGGAAACCACCGTATCATAGGGGAAATAAACCGTTCCGCCGATGATTTTCCCTGCTGTTCCGCTCATTTCCGAATCAGCCGTGACCGCTGCCTGTTCATCGGAAGTAATACCGAAATAGGCATTCAGATCCATATGCTGTTTGGACGGTGTCCGGCTCTGTACAAACCAGACAATCACACCGACTGCCGCGACAACGGCGACCAGAATCAGAACGATCGTCACGGGTGCGGGCTGTTTTCTCATGCAAAACCTCCGTTTCCATTCATTATAGCAACATTGACCTTATTCGTCATCAGAATTTCAAAAAGATTCGGGATTGCTTTTTCAAAAGAATCTGCCGGTGCAGCCGACAAAAAGATTCCGGAAAACGGCCTCCGGAATCTCAGAAAAAGCACTTCCTCCCGCATGCACAGAATTCCCTGTCTCCGGTCGGAAGTGCCTGTTTTCAGTTTTCTCTTACAGTTCGATTCGGCTGAATGTGATGCGGATCAGACCTCCTTCTTCATCGCGGCAGACATCTCTCATATAAGTGGCCGCTGTATCGTATGCCATCATTTCAGCCAGCTTCTTCGGCTTCACTTCCGAAGATTCCGGATAGCACAGGATGCATCCGTCGGCCCTCAGCTTCTTGAATTCCCTGCGATATGATTTGAATTTTTCGTGTTCGGAATTTCCCATAGACATGAAAACCCTTTCGTGAGAGTTTCGGCAGGCCTGTCCGATGAGACCATTATACGGCAGAGATGCGCAAAGGCAATGCCTTTCGCGCATCCTGATAAGATGGTAGCATAACTCGGAAAAATACTGAAAACCGGAAGCGGAGGAGACGTCAGAAAGATGCTTCCACTTCCGCAAGAGTCGGGATTGAAGGAGCCGCGCCGGAGCGCGACACCGCGATGGAAGAAGCTTTCGCCGCCAGGCGGAGGCCGTCTTCCGGGGACATTTTCCGGATAATGGACGCGATAAAGAAACCGGTGAACGTATCGCCCGCAGCTGTCGTATCCACTACCGGCACCTTGAAAATCGGCTGCCTCACCCTTCCGCCGGCATCCTGATAAATGCACCCGTTCCCGCCGAGCGTCAGAACCGTCGCAGCCTTCGGATACTTCTCCTTCATGACATCCAGAATGCGGTCCGGATCTTTTTCTCCGCTGATCATCCCGCCTTCAATCTCATTGACGAAAAACAGCGAGACCTTGTTCAGGTCGCAGCTGTCCAGTCCCGAATCAAACGGAGACGGATTGAGCGCAATCTCCATTTCCTGCTCAAAGGCGCGGTCGATGAGATAGTCCAGATGATTGATTTCATTCTGCAGGAGAATCATGTCGCCTTTTCCGAAATGGGAAATGGTCCTGTCCGCATCCTCTTTGCTCTGGCTCCTGTTGGCGCCGCCGAAAAGCAGGATGCTGTTCTGTCCGTTCTTATCCACCTGAATAATCGTATGTCCGCTTTTGCCGGGCACTTTCTTCAGATAATCCGTATGAACCCCGGCATCCCGGCACATCCGGATCAGCAATTCGCCTTCTTCCCCCACCTGTCCCGCATGATAGACTTCCGCTCCCGCTTTCGCCAGGGCAATGGACTGATTCAGCCCCTTGCCTCCGGGAAATGTTTCCATTCCGGCGGTCGCCTCGGTTTCTCCTCCGGCGATGATATGGTCGACACGATAGACATAGTCCAGGTTCAGAGAACCGTAGTTCAGCACTTTCATCCGATAAGCCTCCTTGGTAAAAAGTGATCATTCTGCTTCATTCAGAATAACAGAATTCGTGATTTCCAACAAGATGACGGGCTTGGAAATGTGAAAAAAGTCTAAAATCATTTACAGCATTTGCCTGTGTGGTATAATTGCGATAAGGTAAAAGCTTATGAAAATCGAAAAACTGAACGACAATCAAATACGCTGCACCCTGACGTCCTCCGATCTGGCCGGACGCCAGATCCGGCTGAGCGAACTTGCCTACGGAACCGATAAGGCGAAAGCACTCTTCCGCGACATGATGCTGCAGGCGCGCGCGGAATTCGGCTTTGAGGCGGACAACATTCCCCTGATGATCGAAGCGATTCCCGTCAATTCGGACAGCATCGTACTGATTATCACAAAAGTGGAAGATCCCGAAGAGCTGGATACCCGTTTCTCGAAATTCACGCCGTCGGATGATTCTCCGGAACCGGAATACGAACCGCCGATTACCGGCGCAGACGATGTCATTGACGTTGTCCATAAAATGTATGACAGCCGGAGCAAAACGCTCCAAAAGCTGAAGTCTTCCTCACCGGCGGCAGCAAGGGCTGCTTCCGTCAAGGGAGAAGTTCCCGTCGACCTCGTCAAGCTGTTCCTGTTCGAGGACCTGGATACCGTCATCGATGTGACAAAGGGACTGAAAGGCTTCTACAAAGGCGTGAATTCCCTCTACCGGATGAAAAAGAGCGGAGTCTATCTCCTGGTGGTGCATCAGAGCCGGCATACTCCGGAAGAATTCAACAAGGTCTGCAACATCCTTTCGGAATACGGAAAAGGCATGGACTATACCGAAGCAAGCGAAATGCATCTCAAAGAGCATGAAGAGACAATTGCCCTCCGGAATGCCCTGCAGAAACTTTCCGAACTCAGCTGAGGACAGACGGATTCAAAAAATAAAGAAGGTACCGGCCGCGGCCGGTACCTTCTTCTTTTCTTCCGCAGGAATCCCTGTCGGTCAGTTACTGCTTTGCCGATGTCAGATATTCGTTGATCTGTTTTTCAACGACGTCAGCATCTACGCCATGAACGAGGGCTGCTTCTTCAAGCGTCTCACCCTGGGATGCCGGGCATCCGATGCAGTGCATTCCCATTCCCATGAGAATCGGTGCAACGTTCATATCGACACGGAGAATTTCTCCGATTGTCATATCTTTCGTAATCTGTGCCATAATCTGTATCCTCCTTGTTTTTCAGGTACCGGACTATTATAATCCGCCGTCCTGCGAAAAAGCAAGAGCTTTATGGCGCTTCCTAGGAGCATCGTCCTGTTTTTAGAAAAGTTTAAGATTTAGTCCTCCTTTTTTCTTGTATTTGCTTTTTGTTTAGACTAGAATAGGAAAGTAAACAATAACTTCTTTAAGGAGGATTGAAACATGGCATATGTAATTTCCGATGATTGCCTCAGCTGCGGAACCTGCGCAGGCGTTTGCCCGGCAGCAGCTATTTCCGAAGGTGATTCTCATTATGAGATCGACCCTGAGAAATGCCAGGACTGCGGATCATGCGCTGCTGCATGCCCGGTCGGAGCTATTTCCGAAGGAAAATAATCATCAACTCGCAGAGAAAGCCGCATGCCGGAAAGGCATGCGGTTTTTTTATGCGCTCTCTGCAGCACTCCGTTCCGCCTGCCTTGCTTCGGAACGGTTCAGCTCACGGTAAGTCACAAAAATCACGGCTGCCGAGAAAATGAACGTCAGGATGTCGGATACCGGCATCGACCAGAGCACACCGTCAAGTCCCATCCGCAGCGGAAGCAGCAGGGCAAACCCGACTCCGAAAACAACTTCCCTCATCATGGACAGTGCCGTCGACTCTTTTGCCTTGCCCAGAGACTGAAGGAAAATAAAGGCTGCCTTGTTGATGCAGGCAAAAACGATCATGCACAGGTAGATCCGGAAGGATTTGACAGCGAAGTCCGTGTAGAAAGCGCTTTCATTTGCCGCACCGAAAAGACGGATGATGCTTCGCGGAAAGACTTCGACAATAATGAGCGCAAGGCCTCCCACACAGGCCTCTGCCGTCAGGATTTTCGTAAAGAGAGCCTTGGTACGGTCCGGTCGGCCCGCACCCACGTTATATCCCACGACCGGAATGCAGCCGGCCGCCATGCCGACAACAATGGAAATGACGATCTGGAAGAATTTCATGACGATTCCGATGACCGCCATCGGGATCTGCGCATAATCGACCTGGCTGAAGACCGGATCCAGCGCTCCGTACTGGCGGATCATATTGTTGATTGCCGCCATGGAGGCTACCAGCGAAATCTGCGAAAGGAAACTGGTCATACCGAGCGGCAGGATTTTAGAAATGACAGCCCGGTTCAGGCGGAAATCCGAACGTTCCATTCTGACGGCCTTCATGTGAAAGAGATACCACAGCGAAAGAAAAGCCGTCAGTGCCTGTCCCAGGACAGTGGCAATGGCCGCTCCTGCCATACCCATATGCATCGGAAAAATGAAGACCGGATCCAGGATGATATTCAGGACTGCTCCGGAAAGCGTGGAGACCATCGCAAACTTCGGGCTGCCGTCCGAACGGATAATCGGGTTCATCGCCTGTCCGAATACATAGAACAGGATGCCGGCGGTAATCCAGCGGAAATATTCCTCCGCAAACCCGAAAGTCTCTTCATTGACCCGTCCGCCGAATGCCGTAAGAAGCGGATCCTCCAGCGCAAAGTAAAGCACGATCAGCAGAATGCCTGCTCCGAGCGAAAGAACAATGGCATTGGCCACGCCCTTCCTTGCATTCCCTGCCGTCCTGCGTCCAAGGCAGATGCTGACGTACGCGCAGGCGCCGTCGCCGATCAGGACCGCTGCCGCAAGAGCGATGACCGTCAGCGGAAAGACGACGGTATTTGCCGCATTGCCGTAGGACCCCAGGTAGGACGCATTGGAAATGAAAAGCTGGTCAACGATATTGTACAGCGCTCCCACCAGCAGGGAAATGATGCAGGGGACGCTGTATTTCCGGATCAGCTTTCCAACCGGTTCCGTCTCCAGGAACCGGTTGGAGCGGTCTGTTTCTTCTTCCGTAATCTGATATTCTGCTGCCATAAGAATCTCCTTTTCTGCATAAAAAAACAACGGGCAGTGTTATCAACCGGATTTACGTGATAAACACTACTCGTTGCTTGATCTTTTTACTTTGGGCGTTATTATAGCACGAAGATTTTTAAAATGTAAGCGGAATTTCCGCCGTTCCGGAAAAAGATTTACTCATCCGCCAGTCCGAACGCCTCGTGGACCGCATTGACCGCACGCTCCGCATCCTTTTCATCAATCAGAACCGTAACGCGGATTTCCGATGTTGAAATCATATTGATGTTGATGTCGGAATTGTAGAGAGCCTCAAACATCTTTGCCGCAACGCCCGGATTGGACATCATGCCGGCTCCGACGATGGAAAGCTTTGCGATTGACTTCTCGACATCCAGTTTCTTGAACTGCAGCCGCTCCTGGTTCTCATTCAGGATCTTCAGCGCTTCATCTACGTCGTCTTCCGTGCAGGTAAAGGAAATGTCCTTGGTGTCCTCACGGCCGATGGACTGGATGATGACGTCGACATTGATATTTCCCTTTGCCAGAAGATCGAACAGCTTGAAAGCCACACCTGGCTGATTTCTGAGACCGATGACGGAAATTCGATCCGCACTCTTATCCAGCGCTACGCCGCTGACCAGCATTCTTTCCACTTTTACATCCTCCTTGACTACTGTGCCTTCCGAATTATTGAGCGATGATCTGACCACAAGCCTGACGCCGTATTTCTTCGCCATCTCGACCGAACGGTTGTGCAGGACTCCCGCACCCAGCGTCGCAAGATCGAGCATTTCATCATAAGTGATTTCTTTGAGCTTCCGTGCGTTTTTAACGATTCTCGGATCCGCCGTATAGACGCCGTCGACATCCGTGTAGATTTCGCAGGTATCGGCATGCAGGGCTGCGGCAAGCGCAACAGCCGTCGTGTCGGAGCCTCCGCGCCCGAGCGTTGTATAGTCATCGTATTTGTTGACGCCCTGGAAACCGGTGACCAGTACAATCTTCCGGTCCTCAAGCTCATGCAGAATCCTCTCGCTGTCAATTCTCTTCAGACGGGCATTTCCGTACGCGGACGTCGTATGCATCGCGATCTGGAAAGCGTTGAGGGAAACAGCCCTGACTCCAAGTGCGTCCATGGCCATCGCCATCAGGGCGACCGAAGTCTGCTCACCGGTTGTCATCAGCATATCCAGTTCCCTTTTCGGGGGTCTCGGATTGATCTGTTTAGCAAGGCTGATCAGATCATCCGTCGATTTTCCCATGGCCGACAGCACGACGACGACATCGTTGCCTTTCTGATAGTCCTCGATGCAGCGTTTCGCCACGTTCATGATTCGTTCCGGAGTACCGACTGAAGTGCCTCCGAATTTCTTTACTACGATCATAGGCTTCTTCTCCTTTTGAAGGCGAGGTTTATTTCTCGAATAAATGTTTCATCATGTTCGGACCGGTGCCGATATCGTTTCCGCTCAGCCGTCCTTCTTTCTCATTGTATTTCCAGCTGTGTTCCTCCGGTGCCGTGCTGTCATAGAGAAGATACGGCACAGGATCCGATGTATGCGTGCGGATCCGGATCGGCGTCGGATGATCCGGCAGCACGGCAATGCGGTACGGTTCGCCGGAAGCATCCATTTTTTCTTTCACGATCCGGATGACGCGGCTGTCCAGGTTTTCGATTGCCTTCACCTTTTTCTCAACGCTTCCCTGATGACCCATTTCATCCGGAGCCTCGACATGGATGTAGGCGAAATCATATCCCCTGTTCAGGAGTGCATCAACAGCTGCATCTGCCTTGCCCTCATAATTGGTTTCCAGTCCGCCGGTTGCGCCCTCGACCCTGACGATGTCCATCTCGGTGCCGACGCCCAGCCCTTTCAGCAGATCGACTGCTGAAATCATGACGCCCTTCTTCCCGTATTTCTTCTCAAAGGAAGAAAGCTGCGGCTTCGTGCCGGCTCCCCAGAACCAGAAGCAGTTTGCCGGGTTGAGGCCTTTCTTTTTCCGCTCGATGTTGATCGGATGGTTCTTCAGCACCTCATTGGAATGCTTCATCATCGAAAGGAACGGTTCGGGCGGAAGATACGGGCCGATGACCTCTCCCAGATGATCGTGCGGCAGCGACAGATCGACGGATTTTCCGTTGCTCCAGATCAGGCAGTGACGATAGGCCGTTCCCGGATAAAACTGAAACTCGTCATTCTCGATTCCTTTGACTGCTTCTTTCAAAAGAACCGTGGAAGTCTCCGTATCGATTTCACTGGAGCTGTGGTCGAGGATCGTCTTCTTCTCAAACGGCTCCGCATCATCCAGCGTCACGATGTTGACCCTGTAGGAAACATCTGTATCCTTCATCGGAACGCCGATGGAAAGTGCCTCCAGCGGCGATCTTCCTGAATAATACTGTTTCGGATCGTAGCCCAGGACGGAGAGGTTCGCGGTATCGGAACCCGGCTTCATTCCCTGCGGAATCGTATGGACGATTCCGATTTCCCCGTGTTTTGCCATTTCATCCATGGCCGGAGTTGCGGCATATTCCAGAGGTGTCCTGTTTCCGAGCGCTTCAATCGGCTCGTCAGCCATGCCGTCCCCGAGTACGAGCACATATTTCATGATTTCTTTTCCTTCTCCTTCAGAGCCAGCCATTTCAGATAAGCGTTGATGTACGGATCAATCCAGCCGTCCAGTACCTTCTGTGCATTTGCCTGCTCTTCTCCCGTCCGTAAATCCTTGATCAGCTGATAAGGCTGCAGGAAATAGGAACGGATCTGATTGCCCCATGCAATTTCTGTCACATTTCCGCGGATATCGGAAAGCTTCTCCGCGTTCTGTTCCTGTTTCAGCATGAAAAGCTTGATTTTCAGTTCCTCAAACGCCTTGTCCTTGTTCTGGAACTGGGAACGTTCATTCTGACACGTAACGACAATGCCGGTCGGAAAATGCGTGATGCGGATAGCCGATGACGTCTTGTTGATGTGCTGGCCGCCGGCGCCTGACGAACGGTAGGTATCAATGCGGATATCTTTCGGATCAATATCAATATCAAGGTCTTCCTGGATATCCGGCATGACTTCGCAGGCAGAGAAAGAAGTCTGCCGTTTGCCGTTTGCATTGAACGGGGAAATGCGGACCAGTCTGTGGACGCCGTGTTCGGATTTCAGCATTCCGTAGGCATTGACTCCGTTGACCTGGAAGGTCACGGACTTCAGGCCGGCTTCATCGCCTTCCAGAAGATCGAGGACTTCGACGGTATAGCCATGGGCTTCCGCCCATCTGGTATACATGCGGTAAAGCATGTTCGTCCAGTCCATCGCTTCGGTTCCGCCGGTTCCCGCATGAAGCGTCACAATGGCATTGCAGCCGTCATACTCACCGGAAAGAAGCGTACGGATACGGGTGCTTTCAAAGTGCTGCCGGAAGGTGCTCATCATTTCCTGAGCCTCCGGAATATAGGAAGCATCCGGCTCCTCATTGGCCATGTCAATCAGCGTCTCGAGATCTTCCTTCTCCGAGACGAGCCTGCTGTAATTGGAAATATCTTCTTTCAGTGCGCCGAGCGTCTTCATTTTCTCCTGAGCTTTCTCAGGATTGTCCCAGATTCCCGGCTCTTCCATTTCTTTATTTAATTCCTGGATCCGCTTCTCTTTTGAAGCGATGTCAAAGTGAATCCCTCATTTCAACTAATGGTTCCGTGTACGAACTGAGCTCGTACTTAATTGGCTCTAACTCGACCATCGTCTCACCCTCTTTCATATGTGTACAGCTGTCAGAAAATTATCCCATACATAATAACCGAAAAAAACAGACAGCGCAAGGGGAAAACCGAAGAACCGCGGGGACGGGGGTGGTGGTTCCATCAGCTGATGGAACCACCACCCCCGTCCCCGCGGTTCTCAGAGAATAATTTCCCGGCCCAGAGAAAATGACCAGATGATTTTCTGCCTGACCGGCATCCCGGTCGCCTTGGTCAGTGCTTCCGCGTAGGCATCCAGCTGAATTTTATAGCGCCGGATGAGTTCCTCCGCGGAATGAGTAAGATCCGTTTTGTAATCAACAAGCACAATGCCGCCGTCTTCCTCAAAAAAGGCATCCATGATTCCCTGTACAAGGACTTTTTCTTCCGAAGTCCAGGCCGGGTCGATCCGGTCAGCCGTCACTTCCATCACAAACGGCTGCTCGCGGCGGAGCGTACCGTTCTTCTGAGCGGCCGCCATTCGCCTGCCGAGCGGGCTTCCCGCAAATTTCCGGATATCCTCAGGATTGATGCAGGCCGCTTCCTCCGGTGTCAGCCACTTCTTCCCGGTGCAGACTGCCAGCTGGGCAGGGAAGTCATCCGGTTCCGTGCCTTCCGGATAAACCATTCTTGAAAGGAACCGGTGGTAGGCTGTTCCGCGGTCGGAACCGGTCATCGCCGTTTTCTCTTCACCCTTTTTCATGAATTCCGGTACCAGAGGAATGATATCCGGCTCTGTATATTTCTCCCAGGTGCCGTCCTCTTCCTCGATTTCCGCTTTCTTCAGGTCGGAAACCGAAACCTTGACCGGAATGTTCCGGCGGTCCGTATAGGGATAGGAATACGAGAAGCGTTCTCCGATGACCCGTCTTGCATCGGCATCCGTCACCCGGTCCGGGTTCCATTCCTTCAGACGGAGAAGAATATCTTCCTTCTGACTGCCCGTCCGGATTTCCGTGCCCAGAAGTCCCGATGGATTTACCGGCATCATGGCGACCGGGTAAACAATCCTCCCGGCTTTCTCATTTTCCGCAAGGAGGTTGTCTGCTGCCGGAAGGATCCAGTCCCAGACATTGGAAGCTCCGAGAATCGAGCCGTAGGGAAGATGTCCGTTTGAATCCGGTTCAATCCGTTTCTCCGCAATCTTTTCGTCATTCTTTACGATGCCGCACAGAATCAGCTTCAGCTTGGCGCGGGTCAGGGCTACGTACAAGACGCGCAGTTCTTCGCCGACAGCCTCTTCCAGAAGTTTCTGACGGACAGAAAGTCTCTTCAGCGTCGGATATTTGATTCGTTTCTCATAGTCCACATAAGCAGAAGCAAAACCGAAGTCCGGATGGATCAGGACATCGCCGTTCAGATCCTGCCTGTTGAATCCCTTGGAAAAACCGGCCGCAATAACAATCGGGTATTCGAGTCCCTTGCTTTTATGGATGCTGATGATCCGCACCGTATCCTCATTTTCACCGAGGGCGGAAGCTTCGCCGAAGTCAACATCGTATTTCTGCATTTTCCGGATGTAGCGGATAAAATTGAAAAGCCCGATATAGCTTGTCGATTCATAGGAAATGGCTTTCTCAATCAGCATGCGCACATTGGCCGATCTCTGTGCCCCGCCCGGAAGCGCGGAAATGTAATCGCCGAATCCGGTCCCGGTGACGACTTTTGAAATGAGTTCATGCAGCGGTGTATAGGCAGCCGCTTCCCGGTATTCCGAAAGCGCCGTGAAAAATGAAGCCAGTTTCTCTTTCAGCTTTTCATCTTCTCCGCACTCCGCATAGCGCTTTGCGCAGCCTTCCAGATCCGACGGCGTCTTCTCATCTTCCGGAACCTTCTGGCTCCGGATGCGGGAAAGCTCATCCGCAGAAAGACCGACCATGGCGGAACGCAGGACCGAAGCCAGAGGAATGTCCTGCTTCGGATTGTCGATGACCGACAGATAATTCAGGACGGTCACGACTTCCGGAGCCGTGAAATACCCCGTCCGCGCGGTACTGAAAGAAGGAATCCCACGCTCGGCAAAAATGCGGGCAAAAGGTTCCGCCCATCCCTCCATCGTACGGAGAAGAATCACGATATCATGATAGGCGACCGGTCTCATTTCCCCGGTCTCTTCATCCCTGATGGTTTCTCTTCCGACCATCGCGGCAATCCGTTCCGCAGCAGCCCGGGCTTCAAGTTCCCTCTGCGCGGCTGCCCTCGTGTCCTGCAGAACGCTTCCCCCGTCGGAAAGCTCTTCATCGGTAAAGACCGTCATGATTTCAACATCCTTGTCCAGCCCGCCTTCAGAAGCATTTCCCATAACGTCATCGCTGGAGAGGGCTGCCCGTTCATCGTATTCGACACCCCCGATTTCACGTCTCATCAGCTGGCTGAAAAGGCCGTTCACTGTCTCAATGATTTCGTGTCGTGAACGGAAATTCTTATGCAGGTCGATCCGCATGCCTCCGTCGTTGTTTTCATAGCGGCTGAACTTCTCCATGAAAAGATCCGGGCGTGCCTGGCGGAAACTGTAGATGCTCTGCTTCACATCGCCCACGCAGAAATAATTATCTTCTCCGTCTTCGATGCGGCTCACTGCCGTCAGGATTTCTTCCTGCAGGTAATTGCTGTCCTGATATTCATCGATCATGACTGTACGGAACCGCTCCGCAAGTTCCTTCGCAGCCGGCGTGCGTTCTCCGTCCCTGCGCAGGATATCCAGTGCGAAATGCTCCAGATCCGAAAAGTCAATGATGTTCTTTTTCCGCTTTTCTTCCGCAAACGCCTTCATGAAGCGCCCGGTCAGCTCGATCAGCATATCCATGGGAGCTGCGCTCTTCTTCTGAAATTCCGCAGCCGGCTCCGGAGCCATCGGGAAGCAGCTGTCTTTCAGTGCATCCGCAATGCCGGCAATCTTATCCCGGTTCGCCATATACTGATCTTTCAGATCCCTGCTCTCGTCTTTTGCCAGTCTTGCACCCGAAAGACTCGGCTTGGAGAACCCGGAGGCAAGCTGAAAACGCTTTTCATAGTCATCGCCCGCCTGATCCATTTCCGTAAAAAAGGAAAGATAGGCGGCATAGTCTTCCAGGTATTTTCCGTGAGGCCCTGCAGGCTCCTCAAGAATAGCGCCGTTCTTCTGAAGAAGAAGGAGAGCCCGCCCGATCAGGTCGTCTGCATTTCTCCACAGTTCCTTCATCCAGGATGCACGGCTGATTTCGCCGGAAGCCTCCGAAGCATTATCGCTGCGGCACTTCTCCAGCCATTTTTCCGGGTAGGGATTGCTCACGGCTGCACTGTAGGCTCTGAGGATGAGGTCTTCCATATTCTTTTCGGATTTTCCCGTGGCAAAGGTCTCGACAAAAGAACGGAATTTCTCATGGAATTCCGGGTCTGCCTCGGCATAAGCCTCTTCCAGCACTCCGGCCAGGACATCCGATTTGATCAGTTCATCTTCGCCTTCTTCCGCGATGCGGAAGCCGGGGTCGAGGTCAATCCGCCCCACGTAGCTGCGGATGACAAATGCGCAGAAACCGTCAATGGTCGTAATCTGGGCATTGTGAATCAGTGTCATCTGCTTCTGCAGATGATCGCTGTCAGGATCTTCTTCCAGGGCTTCCGCAATCCGGTCGCCGATGCGCCGCTTCATTTCCGCGGCGGCTGCCCGTGTAAAGGTCACGATCAGGAATTCATCAATGTCCGCCGGGTCCTTCGGATCGGTAAGAAGGTTCAGAATGCGCGCAACCAGCACGGCCGTCTTTCCTGATCCGGCTGCCGCGCTGACGAGAAGGTTCTGTCCTCTCGTTTCGATTACCTTCTTCTGATCATCTGTCCATTTCATCTTTGCTTTCTTCCTCACGTTTTCATTTCATCGCAGATCAGCTGCATCGCTTCATCCTGCTTCATCGTCGGAAGGGTCCGGATTTCATATCCGGGCACGCGCCGGTCAAAGCCGCATACTTCCGCATACGGACAGTAAGTACAGGGCGACTCGCCCTTATATTCGGCCGGACTGACCGAGGCTTCGCCGTCCAGGATTTTAGTCCCGATTTCGCGGACCTTCCTGCTGACAAAGCCTGTCAGGCTTCCGAAGCCTTCCGGGTCGATGCAGCCGGCATTCTTATACGGAGTGCCGTCCTTCTTCAGCTGGATCGGGAGGATATCCGACTTTGTGCTGTCTTCGTCCAGCGAGCGGTCCAGATGGGAAATCACGGTACGGTCGGAAGAGATGATTCCGGATGCGCTCAGATCCTTCAGGATTTTTCTCCTGATTTCGTCTTCACCGGCCGATGCCTCGTAATTCTCAATCGGATCCTTGATCTGGAAATAGAAGATGCCTGCCGGAACCGTCTGCCTTCCTTCCCTCCGGAGCATTTCCTGCGCTGCATTCAGGTAAAGAATCAGCTGAAGCTGCAGTCCGTAATACGTCTTTGCAAGATCGAACTTTGTGCTTCCTGTTTTATAGTCGACGATCTTCACATAATCGGTCAGTCCGTCTGAGCAGGTGTCAATACGGTCGATCCTGCCGGTAATGGTCATTTTCCTTCCTTCCCCCAGGTCGAATTCCGTCGATTTTAAGAAAGCATCGCTCAGGCTGAACTCTGCTTCCGCACCTGCCGGAGAAAAGTCCCCGCGGCGAAACTGTTCCTGCATGGCCCAGACGGAAGTCTTCATCAGCCTCTGCATCCGCTCGATTTCATAGGCACTGCGGGCACTGCTTTTCAGGATGTCAAAACCGTAATCGCCGGATGCTTCACGGATACATTCAGAGCAGAAACGGTCTCTGTCCGCATCGGAAAGATCGGTCCATTTCCTGCCGGACTTCTGTACTTTCTGTGAAAAAAGCTCCAGGGCGCGGTGGATCACGTTGCCGCGGTCCATGCCGGTAAATTCATATTCTTTCCGTTCCCTGAGTTTCAGGCCGTACTCCGCAAAATGTGCAAAGGCACAGGCAGCGAACTTCTCAAGACGCGTTGCCGAATTGCGCAGGACACTTCCGTAGAGGGCGGAGGCAGCTGCTTTTCCGATCTGGTCATGCGGATTGCGCCTGGACGCCGCCCGGAGAAGCATTCCCACGCGGTCTGCGTAAAGCGGACTCTTCCGGTACCAGGAATACAGTTCAAACCATTCAGGCGGCGGCACGGCATCGCGCAGTCGGACCAGCCCTTCAGCCAGGATCTCCAGGCCGTCGACAGGCCGTTCGCTTCTCTCAAGAATGCTTTCATCTTCTGTCCCGGCCGTAAGTTCCGGGAATATCTTTTTCACGGAACCGATCAGATAGGCAGGACGGAGAACGCTGCCCTGCGAATCGGAAATGCTGTAGGTCAGATAAAGCATGCGCGTGGGTTTCGTCAGATTCATGTAAAGATAAAAACGCTGGATGTACATTTCCTGCCTCGGCGACGGACGGAGCTCAACGCCGTTTCCGGAAAGGATACGCCTGTCTGCCTCGGAAAGAAGACCGCCTTCATTTGCCTGTTTCGGTATCAGTCCTTCGTTCACGCCGGCGAAGAAAAGAACCCGTACATCACTCAGACGGCTTCTCTGCATATCCCCGATCAGAACCTGATCCGTTCCCGGCGGAATAATACCGATTTTTTCCTCAGAGAATCCGGCTTCCAGCAGCGTCCGGAAATCGGCCATCGGCATGATTTCATCGCCCAGTACGTCGACCAGCTTGTCCAGAAGATGCATGATCCTGCCGAATACCTGCGCATACTCACGTGCCAGGTCGGGCCGGCCGTTTTCACGGAAATAATTCTCTCTTCCGCTGAGTTTCTCCTGTATCCTGCTTCTGATGCAGAACTCATAGACGGCAGCGGTTTTCTCCCGGACTGTCGAATTGCGCCTGGCCAGTGCATCGGCAAGATCATCCAGAAGCCCTGCCGTTTTTTCACGGGCCGCATTGATTGCAGGTACTTCCGCAGGATCCTCTCCCTGATAGACCAGGACCCATTTGCTGCGCCATTTTTTCTTTCCCCTGATACCGAGTGCGATGACGTAATTTTCAAGAGAATCGATCTCGTCCTCTGTAAGGTCGCTCATACCGGTCTTCAGCATCCGGAAGATACTGTCGTAGGAATAATTCTCCGTGCAGGCTTCCAGTGCTGCCCGCAGATATTCCACGAACGGATTATGAATCAGCGCACGCTTTTCATCGATAAAGAACGGAATATCTTCCTCTGAAAAAACCTGGCGCACGATGCTGCCGTAAGAGGGAAGGTCCCCTGTAATAACCGCAAAATCCCGGTATCGCATCCCGTCTTCACGAACCATGCGGCTGATTTGTCTTGCGATATAGGAGACCTCGCACCGTGGACTGCCCGCCGCAAAAATCTGAATGTCCTTCTGGTTTCCCGGGCAGACATCTCCGCGGAAACGGAACAGATTTCTTTCAAGGAATGCCAGGGGTTTTGCGGAAGCTGATGCATTTTCCGTGAGGATGACCGGCTCGTCAACCGGCACTTTCGCCGCTTCCGCCAGCGAGACAAGTGTATGGATCATCACCGAGCTCATATGGAAAAGATCCTGTTCCCTGCAGCCGGAGCGCCACTCTTTTCTCGTATCAAAAGTTACGGTGACGGCAACTCTTCCGGCAATCGGCAGGAGTCTGCGGATCAGCTTGAGCTGAATCGGCGTAAATCCGGTAAAGCCATCGAAAGCAATCGTGCTGCCGCGAAGCAGCTGCGACTGATCGGCGATGCGGCACAGGACATCCGGAACTTCTTCCGCCGTCATATAGCGGTCGGAAAGATATTTCCGGAAATCCGAATAAATGACGGAAATGTCCCTGAGCTTTCCGGAAAGCTGTGTTCCGATTTTCCCTTCCGAAATTTTCGAAAGTTCTTCCGGCGCAACGTCATACTGCGTCAGCTCGGAAATGACCGATTTCATTTCCGCGATGCTGCCGGGCCGCTGCAGCTTCCGGCCGAAAGAAGGCAGGTTCTTCTCTTCATCCAGCGCAATTTTCTGCAGGACGAAGCTCTTGCCGATTTCCTCCAGAAGTTCTGTCCCGACACCGCCGACTTCATCGAAGACACGGTAGGCCAGACGTTCAAACGAAAGCACGTCGATGTTCAGAATGCTGCCGCCCGGATGTGCAGACACCAGCTTCTTCTGGGTCTGCATCGTAAACTGCTCCGGTACAATTACCAGAAACCGGTCCCTGGGATGTGAAATTGCTTCTTTCAGGATTTCATCCAGGAGGACATTTGTCTTGTCTGCTCCTGAATTCCCGAGTATAAGCTGAAGTGACATGAAACGCCTTTCCTTTTTCAGTTATCGTCGGAATAGGCTGAATCCTCTGCATCAGGCTCGAATACCGGCGAAGAGGAGTCCAGTTCAAGAATCCGGTCGGATTCCTGTTCATCCATTTCTCCGATTGTACGCATGCGGCTTGAAAGCCGTGCTGTCCGGTTATGAAGATCATCCGTCATCGAAACGGCATCGCTCAGTTTCTTCTGCGTCTTCTCAACCGCATCGTTCATGCGGCCGACCTGGGCTTTCACCGCTTCCAGAAGCTTCATGACTTCCACGCTCTTTCTGGAAAGCGCGATGTTGCGGAAACCGACCTGCAGGCTGTTGAGAACCGCCGTAATCGTCGTCGGTCCTGTAATAACAACACCCTTTTTCTGGCAGTCTTCCGAAAGTCCGTCGATGCGCAGCACTTCCGAATAAAGCCCTTCCGTCGGCAGATACATGAATGCATAGTTCGTCGTGTGCGGCGGATCCAGATACTTCGAGGAAATGGTCGCGGCCTCATCGCGAATCCGGTTCTTCAGCTCGCTGACCGCTGCCGCCGTCGCATCGGGATCGCCCTTTTCCGAGGCATCCACGATCCTGTTGTAAATGTCAGAAGGCAGTTTGGCATCGATCGGCAGGAAAATGTTTCCGTCGCTGCCGTCTGCCGCCGGAAATTTCACGGCAAATTCCACACGGTCCGAAGAATTCTTTTTGGTGGCAATATTCATTTCATACTGGCTTCTGGCCATCGTCTGTTCCAGAATGCGGCCAAGCTGCACTTCTCCCCAGCTCCCCCTGGTCTTGACATTGGAGAGCGTCTTATTCAGATCCGCAACTCCTCCGGAAAGGTCTTTGAGCTCACCGAGAGATTTATAGAGATTGCCCAGCTGTTCCGTCACTTTCGAGAAGTTCGTATCGAGACGTTCATTAAGTGTCTTGTCAAGCTTCCTGTCGACAACACCCTGCATCTCGTTCAGCTTTTCTTCGTTGGATTTCTGAAGCTTCTCGATGGATTCCGTAAGCGTCCTGACGATTGCTTCCTTCTGGTTTGCATTTTCCTGAATGATTTTCTGAAGCGATTCATTCTGCCGGTCGGAAAGTTCCCGCAGGGACTGCGTCTGACGGTCCGTCAAGTTCTGCAGGGATTCGGTCTGCAGTTTCGAAGAAGTCAGCAGCTGTTCAGACTGCGTTTTCATCCCGGAATTCAGGCTGCCCGAAATTTCCGTACGGAGCGTCGAGTTGAAAGCCGCATTCGTGCGTGTGGATTCATTCATGGAATCGCGGATGCTCTGCAGCTCATCGCGCAGGCTCTCCGTCCCGGAACCGGCCGCGTTCTTTGCCTGCCTCATGAGCAGGACAATACTGAGGATGAGCACCGCTGCCAGCAGCACCGCGATGAAGATCAGAATTGCCGTGTCGTTCATATGCATAACCTCCGTCTACTGTGCCATTATACCACAAGAACCACAGGGACGGGGGGGTGGTTCCGCCGCTCCGTTCCTCCGCTCATTTCCCCCGCTGCCTTTATTCTAATAATTTTGCTATCTGCTTCCGGCTGATGCCAAGCAGACGGGCGATCTGCCGGAGGGAGCAGCGGGCCTCTGTCATTTTCCTCAGAATGCACCCTTTCTTCTCTTTAGTAAAAAGCGCAAAGTCAGCCGGGTTCTCTGTTTCAAAAACCATCCGAAAGACATTCAGCGCTCTCGCATCGCTGATCAACGGTTGTCGTTCTTCATTTTCCAGAGCAAGTCCGTCCTGTCCGTTTGTATGATTCAGACAGCATATAAGATCTGTCTGATCCATTTGTAAAATGCTGCAGACTCTTTCACTGTCAGTCAATTCTTTTGGCGTTCCGAATGCATGCAGGCTGCCCCATGGATAGCGGAATGCCTCCCGGCAGAGTCCGGCTTTCACCGGATTATAGGCGATATAACGCAGAACACAAAGATAATATGCTGTATCTTCGACAGGTTTGCTGAGGAATCTGTCATTAAAGACAGGACCGATCCGTTCATATTTCGTATTGTAGTACTTGGCATAGCGCGTATCAATTCCATGCATAAAGGAGGAAATACGATACCCCTCGCTTTCTGAAATAAGCAGATGGACATGATCACTCATAAGACAGAACGCATGGAGAGTAAAAGTACCCTCTTCAAGAGCGTACTGAAGCAGCCTGCAGTATTGATGCCGGTCTTCATCGTCAAAAAAAAGATCCTGACGATTCGCACCGCGCTGCATAACATGAAAGATACCTGTCGTACTCGGCAGGCGGGAAACTCTCGGCATATTTCTCCTCAAATAAAACAGGATGAATGAAAAATGGAATGGATGGAATTTGAAAGATATGAGATGAAACTGATTATAAACCAGGCAGAATGGATTGTTCAAGAGTTATAATGAGGACGGGAGTGAACCACCACCCCCGTCCCCGTGGTTCCATTACAGATCGCAGTTATTGACCGTTCTCGGGAACGGAAGAACGTCACGGATATTCGCCATACCGGTCATGTACATGACGCAGCGCTCAAAGCCGAGGCCGAAGCCGGCGTGACGGGTCGTGCCGTATTTCCGGAGATCCAGATAGAAATCGTATGTATCGATGTTCATTTTCAGCTCCTTCATCCTGCCGAGGAGCTTATCATAATCTTCCTCTCTCTGGGAACCGCCGATGATTTCGCCGATGCCCGGAACCAGACAGTCCATGGCCGCGACTGTCTTTCCGTCCGGATTCAGTTTCATGTAGAAAGCCTTGATCTCCTTCGGATAATCGGTCACGAATACCGGTCCCTTGAAGACCTTTTCCGTCAGATAGCGCTCATGCTCGGTCTGCAGGTCAACTCCCCAGGAAACCGGATAGTCGAATTTCTCCCCGGACTTGAGCAGCAGATCAATGGCTTCTGTATATGTCACATGCCCGAACTTTGCGGCAGCGACTCCTTCCAGTCTTTCAATAAGACCTTTGTCCACAAAGTCGTTGAAGAACTTCATTTCTTCCGGAGCATTTTCCAGAAGATAGCGGATGATGTATTTCAGCATGCTTTCAGCGCAGTCCATGTCGTCGGAAAGATCTGCAAATGCAATCTCCGGCTCAATCATCCAGAACTCGGCGGCATGCCGTGCCGTATTCGAATCCTCCGCACGGAAAGTCGGCCCAAAAGTATAGATCTTGCGGAAAGCCTGTGCGAAAGTCTCGCCGTTCAGCTGCCCGGAAACCGTCAGATTGGTTTCCTTTCCGAAGAAATCCTTGGAATAATCAACAGATCCGTCAGCCGTCTTCGGCGGATTGTTCAGATCCAGCGTCGTTACCTGGAACATTTCCCCGGCGCCTTCGGCATCGGAGCCCGTGATCAGCGGAGTGTGCACATAAACAAATCCATTTTCCTGGAAGAATTTATGGATGGCATAGGCAATAAGCGAACGGACGCGGAATACGGCCTGGAACGTATTCGTTCTCGGGCGCAGATGCGTCATCGTACGCAGGTATTCCAGCGAATGGCGCTTCTTCTGAAGCGGATAATCCGGAGCGGAATCGCCTTCGACTTCCACGGTATCCGCCTGGATTTCAAACGGCTGCTTTGCCTCCGGCGTCGCAACCAGCGTACCGGAAACAATGACGGCTGCACCGACGTTCAGACGGCAGACCGCATCGAAATTTTCCATCTGGTCATGGAAGACAACCTGCAGCGTTTCAAAGAACGTGCCGTCATGCACAACCATGAATCCGAATGATTTTGAATCGCGGATGCTTCTGACCCAGCCGCCGATTTTGATTTTCTGATCGAGATATTTCTGCGTATCCTTATAGATTTCCCTGACCGTAATTAGCTTTTCCATTTCAGAATGATCCTCCGTATGAATCAATATTATAGGGGCAAATGAGGCAATTGTCCAATACTACAGGCAGTTTCATTTCCCGTCTGAGAGTCCGGAAGACAATTAACTTTCACGGTTGACACATTCCGGCAAACAGGCTATCATAGAGCCGTTGCTGGGGGAGCCCCTTGGGGCTGAGAATGTGCAGCGCACATAACCCTTATTACTTGATCCGGATCATACCGGCGTAAGGAGGCACTCATATGCTGAATTTCTTTGTCACGTCTAACGGCGACGGAAGCTTTACCCTGTCGACCGGCGGCTATCTGGCCGCAGCCATCATCTGTTTCCTCATCCTTATCCTGATTTCCGCCATTGCAGGAAAAAAGAAAAAAGTCGATGCCAAGAAGCTTGCTTTTGCCGCAGCGGCCATTGCGCTTGCCGTCGTCGCTTCGTTCATCAAGATTGTCCATTTCCCGATGGGCGGTTCCCTGACTCTGTGCTCCATGCTTTTTGTCACACTGATCGGATACTGGTACGGTCCCTATGTCGGCATCATGGCCGGCGTGGCCTACGGTCTTCTGCAGCTCATCATCGATCCGTATATCCTGAGTATCCCGCAGCTGCTCGTCGATTATCCGTTTGCTTTCGGAGCACTCGGAATCTCGGGCTTTTTCTCGAATAAGAAGCACGGACTTCTGATCGGCTATCTCTTCGGAGTGCTCGGACGCTATTTCTTCGCAGTCTTATCGGGCATCATTTTCTTCGGTGTCTATGCTGCTGACTGGAATATGTCCCCGGTCATCTATTCGCTTGCCTACAACGGAATTTACATCGGAGCTGAGGCGGCGCTGACCGTCGTCATCCTCCTGATCCCGGCGGTCGCAAAAGCACTGACGCAGGTCAAGAACCAGGCCCTGGCCTGACTCTTCCTGCTTCCGTAAATCCGGCTCCACTCTGCAGAACAGGCATCTGTAAAGCTTTGCCCTGTGCTGCGGAATGCCTCCCGTGAAAACTGGCTCCGACATCACGATTTCCAGATAACCTCATCACAGAATCAAACATCCCCCTCCTGCGGAACGCACTTCGTTTGAACGGTCCTCGGAGGGGGATGATTCTGTGATTCAGTTATCGGAAATCATGCTGTCTCCGCCAATGTTTTCACAGGATGGCATTCTGCAGCGCAGGGAATCTGACAGCCGGGTATCCTGCAGCACGCAGTCGGTTTACTTCAGATTCTCCGGATTGCAGCAAAGCAGTTCCTTCACGACGAACAGTCCGTCCTTGCGGATCAGCTTATCATCGAAATACACTTCGCCGCCGCCGTAGTCTTTTCTCTGGATCCATACCAGATCCCAGTGCAGTGCGCTGCGGTTCCCGTTCGGTGCTTCATCATAGCAGGCTCCCGGCGTGAAATGGATCGAGCCGCTGATCTTCTCGTCAAACAGAATATCCTTCATCGGATGCAGCACATACGGATTGATTCCGAAAGAGAACTCTCCGACATAGCGCGCGCCGGCATCCATATCAAAAATCTTATTGATGCGTTCCGTATCATTTGCCGTCGCCCTGACAATCTTTCCGTCCTTGAAGGTCAGACTGATTTTCTCAAATGTGAAGCCCTGCATCGGGCTCGGCGTATTGTAGGAAATGGTGCCGTTGATAGAATTCTTTACCGGCGCCGTGAAGACTTCGCCGTCCGGTATGTTCAGCTCTCCCGCGCACGGAATGGCCGGTATTCCCTTGATGGAAAAACGGATATCCGTGTCCGGTCCGACCATGCGCACCCTGTCCGTTTTCTCCATATACCGGACGAGTGCCTTCATGGCCTTGCCCATCCTGGCATAGTCCAGGCAGCAGACCTTGTAATAAAAATCTTCAAAAGCTTCGACCGACATGCTGGCCGACTGCGCCATCGAGGCGTTCGGATAGCGCAGGATGACCCAGCGCGTCTTCGGCACGCGGATTTTCATATGCACCGGGGTCTGATAAAGCTTCTCATACATTTCCATGCGGTCCTGGGGAACATCAGACAGCTCCGCCGCGTTGTCCGCGCCGCGTACGCCTATGAAGCAGTCCATCGCCTTCATTTCAGCGGCATCCAGCTTTGCCTGGAACTTCAGCTGCTCTTCATCCGCGTGCAGCAGGATTTCGCGCTGTACCGCCGTATCCAGAAAATGAACAAAAGGCCGGCCGCCCGCTGCATAGACTTCCTTGATGATTGCCCGGGCAATCTCTGTCGTATCCTTTCCGACATACTGAATGTAGACTTTGTCGCCCTTGCCGCATTTCACGGAATAGTTCACCAGGCTGCGGGCCAGCTGTACATTTCTTGAGTCCATTTATGATTCTCCTTTGACCGTTTTATCCGGTTCGATATAAGTTAAGAAAACGTTTCCGCCATTTGCAAACTCAGTCTTGCTGTCATTGATTCCGTACCAGTAATGCTCGCCGGTGTCATAATTATAAAGTCTTGTATTGTAGCGGTTGTAACCGACAATCAGGACCGTGCCTCCGTCAGCCGTCCTGGCAATGACGGGACGTCCTTCGCTCACCTGATAGAGCGCTTCCTCCAGCGTGCAGCCGGTCAGGTTCATGACCGTGCCTGATCCGCCCAGAGTGCTCTGAAGATCTGCCGCGTTCAGCGTCTGCGCTTTGAAGGCCTCCGCAATTTCATCATTTCCGAGTTCAGTTTCCGTGTCCGTATTTCCCCGCTCGTAAATGTACTGGCCTTCCTGATTGAGAACGACTCCGACTCCGGCGTCCGCTTCCTGAACAGCCTGTGAAGGATCCGTGCAGATATCGGAAAGTGCTCCGTAAGTATAGACATAGTAAAGCTTATACGGATCCGAAGACGGAACTTCCGGATCAACGCTGTCCGAGCCCGGAGAACGGATCTGCATTCTGCTGACCAGCGGCGAAAGGTTCTTGACCGTGACAGACATTTTCAGCGTAATCACGGTTCCCTGGCGCTTTGTATTCTTCGCGCTGATGGTCACGCCTGCTGCGGATGCCTGTTTATTGTTCATGATGTTGTCTGTCGACCCGGAAACATAATTGCCGTCCGCATCCTTTGTGACGCGGTCCAGTTCAATCAGTCCTGTTTTGATCGTGATGCCGCTGATCCAGTAATTGTCCGGATCGTAAGTCTTGACGACGGTTCCGTCAATCGACATGATGACCAGTTTTTTCATGACGAAGAACGTGTCGCCGGCCGCCCGCGTAACCAGGTCTCCCTGATTGGCAATGCCGTAGACGAAGTCCTCATTGATGAAGCCGACCGTGCGCAGATAAGTTCCGCTCTCCGCCGTGACCGACTGCCTGGATTCCGTATCCAGATCCATCAGCGTCAGGTTCGTCGAGCTGTCCGGCTTCATTTCATCCATCCAGGCGATCTTGTCCTGCGAAGATGCGGAAACGAAGCAGTCCGGATCGATGTCCGTCAGGATTTCCGAATAGGAGCGCGCCGTCAGGTCGATGCGATAGACAGCACGTTCCAGATAAAGGAAGCAGACCCCCGAAGGATTCACATAGCACAGCCTGCTGATGTCTTTTTCCAGATATTCATTCGATTTGGCAAATGGAATGAAGGCTTTCTCCTCGACATAGTATCCTTCGCCCGAGAAATGACACAGGGCAACCCCCTGTTTTCCTTCATGATCTCCCCGGTTCATATAGCCGTAGACAAGAAAATCGATATCCCCGCCGTCTTCGACGCGGATGATCCGGATTCCGTAATCGCTGTGATCGTATCTCTCGTCGCCGCTTTCATCGTCCTGATGGAAAGAAAAGACCTGTGAGATCTTCTGGGCCGTGTTGTTGAATTCCCACAGAGCTCCGTCCTGAACAAAGGCCACGATATTGCCGTTCTGATTTGTTTCGTACGGCACGTCCTTCGTTGAGATTCCCAGCACGACTCCTTCTGTCGATACGGACGGAAGATTTTCAGGGTCAAAGCACTGCAGTGCTTTCCGGTTGAAATTGAGGACCATCATCCGGCCATTGTAATAGCGCAGGCGGTAGAATTCCCATACATGGTAATATTCTGTCCTGTTATTCTCATCTTCGGCGCTGATCAGATAATTCATGACGATTGAACAGGTCTGGGAATTGATTTCCTTGATAGACGGAACCGCCTTCCGGATAATCCGCGGATTCAGCGATCCCCATGTCAGCTGGTCAAAAGTCGATTTCAGATTGACGCTGGTATAAGAGGTATTGGTGACGGTCTCATCCGTCTCCAGATAGGTATTGAGGTTTGCCGCTCCGGATTTGTTCGTACAGGTTTCATAGAAATCATAGACGAACTGAATGTATTTATCGGTCAGCGGATCTGCCCTCTGGATGAGCCTCGAATAATACCGGATATCCTGGCCTTGAGTTTCAAGCGTAAAGCAGATTGGATATTCCCGGTTCATTAAAATGGCGGCATCCAGCGTAAAGCTTGCCGTCTGATAATCCCCGTCCTCCTTAAAATTTCCGATCTTGGCATTGGCAACCACTTCACCGGTATCCGGTGCCGTAATCTCATAGGAAACAGAAGTGACTTTGCTGCCGTTGGCTTTGTAGGAAACCGTCAGTTCCTGGTCATTCGTCATCGGAATCAGCGTGTCGCGCAGATCCGATGCATCCATTTCCATGGTATACCCGTACATGCGGTCTGCCTTGTTTCCGTTCACATCTATGCACATGACAGGAAGCGTCGGATCAGAAAGATCCGACGCGCTTTCGGTTACATCATGATTCATAAGGCCTGAAAAAACGATGACTCCGCCTGCAAAAACAAACAGGAGAACCGCTATCCTCAGAATTCGTTTCAGCAAATCTTTTATTCCTTTTCGTTGTAATGATGGGCTTCCTGCAGCATCATATCCTTGACTTTCATCAGACGGATCTGCGTGCTGCGTTCATTTTCATCCAGCTTCATCGTAATGTATTTGATGCCTTCCTGCGTCTCCGGGATAATGACATGCTCAAGCGCATTGACGCGGCGGCGCGTCTTTTCGATTTCGGCCGCCATCAGCTGGCAGGATTTTTCCGATTCCGCCAGCTTCAGCATATCCGGAAAAACATCGCTGAGTGATTTGACCGCACCGTCCAGGTCGCTTGAGGTAAAGGCAAATCCGTATGAATAAATGTCGTTCGGATCCGGCGTCCTTGTGTCATAGCTGAACACCGGAATGTTGACGCTCATGACGTTCTTGGTGCCTTCCTTAAGACTCACTTCCTGTTTCGGCGCCATCAGGGCTGTCCGCAGGGTTTCCTCCGACATATCGGCCTTAGCGACAACGAAATTGGTATTCGCCTTTTTGATGCCTGCCTCGACCTTCAGCCGGAGTTCCATATTTTCGCGCACCAGATTCAGGAACTCTCTCATGAGTTCATCGCGTTTATCTTTTAAGAGCCTGTGGCCTTTGACGGCGGTGACCAGCTTTTTCTTGAGCCTGGTCAGCTCCATCCGGGTCGGCTTTACCTGGGCTGCTGCCATCTGCGCTTACCTCTTTGCTTCTTTCTGTTTCCGCGGACCGTTATTTCTTATCGTAATACTGATCCAGCATCTTGTCGTTGATTCGTTTCAGCTCGGATCTCGGAAGGATCCTCAGAAGATCCCAGCCGATATCCAGTGTTTCCTGAATCGTGCGGTCGGAATCATAGCCCTGGGAAATGTACTTCTCTTCGAATTCATCCGCGAATTTCGCATAAATCAGGTCGATGTCGGAAAGGGCTGCCTCTCCGAGGATGACCATCAGTTCCTTGGCGTCCTTGCCGCGGGCATAAGCGGCAAACAGCTGGTTCATCGTGGCCGCGTGGTCCTCACGCGTCTTTCCCTCACCGATGCCTTTATCCTTCAGTCGTGACAGAGACGGAAGAACATCGATCGGCGGCGTGACGCCCTTGCGGTAAAGTTCACGGCTCAGGATGATCTGGCCTTCCGTAATGTAGCCTGTCAGGTCAGGGATCGGGTGCGTAATGTCATCTTCCGGCATCGTCAGGATCGGAATCATCGTGATGGAACCCTTTTTGCCTCTCTGCCGTCCTGCTCTTTCATAAATGGAAGCCAGGTCCGTATACATATAGCCCGGATATCCGCGGCGTCCCGGTACTTCCTTCCGTGCCGCGGAAACCTCACGCAGCGCGTCCGCATAGTTCGTGATATCCGTCAGGATGACGAGAACATGCATATCTTTTTCAAACGCCAGGTACTCGGCTGCCGTCAGCGCCATACGCGGAGTGGAAATACGCTCGACTGCCGGGTCATTTGCCAGATTGATGAAAAGAACCGTACGGTCGATGGCTCCGGTTTCGCGGAATGACTGCGTGAAAAAGTTCGCTTCCTCGAAGGTAATGCCCATCGCTGCGAAGACGACGGCAAATGGTTCATCCGTTCCGACAACTTTTGCCTGTCTTGCGATCTGTGCGGCCAGCTTGGCATGCGGCAGGCCGGATGCCGAGAAGATCGGCAGCTTCTGTCCCCTGACCAGCGTGTTCAGTCCGTCGATAGCGGAAACCCCGGTCTGGATGAATTCGGAAGGGTAGGCACGCGCTGCCGGGTTCATGGCCAGACCGTTGATGTCTTTCCTTTCATCCGGAAGGATTTCCGGCCCGTTGTCAATCGTACGGCCGAGACCGTCGAAAACGCGGCCGAGCATGTCTTCCGAAACGCCCAGTTCCATGGAACGGCCGAGGAACCTCACCTTGCTGTCGCTTAAGTTAATGCCGGTGGACGGTTCAAAGAGCTGGACGAGAGCATTGCTTCCGTCAATCTCAAGGACCTTGCAGCGGCGTGTCTCTCCGTCGGAAAGCTCAATTTCACCGAGTTCGTCGTACTTGACGTTCTCGACGCTCTTCACGAGCATTAAAGGTCCGGCGACCTCCTGAATGGTACGATATTCCTTAGGCATTTACCGGTCCTCCTTTCCCACGAGGCCGGCGATTTCCGTCGTCAGTTCCCCGCAGATTCTGTCGTATTCTGACTGGATTTCATTTTCCTGCGTGTACTTATAGCGTCCGATCTGTTCACGGACCTTCATCTTGACGAGATCATTGATGGCCGCTCCCTGATCAAGGGCTTTGCTTCCTTCTTCGTAGAACGCATATACCAGCTTCATCATGTTGAACTGCTTCGGAAGCGAAGTGTAGGTATCAATGGCATCGAAGGAGTTCTGATGAAGGAAGTCCTCACGGATAGACCGGGCTGCTTCCATTTTCAGACGGTCCTGAGGAGAAAGCGCATCCATGCCGACCATCTTGACGATTTCGTTGAGAGAGGCTTCATCCTGCAGAAGGCTCATCAGCCTTTGTCTTGTCTTCATCCATTCCGGATTGACATTGGCGTTGAACCACGGGCCCATGTCATCCAGATACAGACTGTAGGAAGTCAGCCAGTTGATTGCCGGGAAGTGCCTCTGATGCGCAAGTTCGGCATCCAGGCTCCAGAACACCTTGACAATCCGGAGCGTCGCCTGGGAAACCGGTTCGGAAATATCACCGCCGGGAGGTGAGACCGCGCCGATTGCGGAAAGCTGTCCTTCCCTTCCTTCTTTCCCGAGGGAAATGACATGGCCGGCGCGTTCGTAGAACTGTGCCAGACGGGATCCGAGGTATGCGGGGTAGCCTTCCTCGCCGGGCATCTCTTCCAGACGTCCGGACATTTCACGGAGGGCTTCTGCCCAGCGGGAAGTCGAATCAGCCATCAGCGCGACGGAGTATCCCATGTCGCGGAAATATTCTGCCATCGTGATTCCGGTATAAATAGAAGCTTCACGTGCGGCAACCGGCATATCAGAAGTATTCGCAATCAGGATCGTACGCTTCATCAGTGATTCGCCTGTGCGCGGATCCTTCAGTTCGGGGAATTCATTCAGAACATCCGTCATTTCGTTGCCGCGCTCGCCGCAGCCGATGTACACGACGATGTCTGCTTCCGCCCATTTTGCCAGCTGATGCTGAATGACGGTCTTGCCGGATCCGAACGGTCCCGGAACGGCTGCAACGCCGCCCTTGGCAATCGGGAAGAATGCGTCGATAACCCTCTGCCCTGTGATCAGAGGCTTTGCCGGCGGAAGTTTTTCCTTATACGGACGGCCTTTGCGGACCGGCCATTTCTGCATGAGCGTCAGTTCTTTATCGCCGTCCTTCGTTGCGATGACCGCGATGGTTTCTTCCACGGTAAAGGAACCGGACTTGATGTCTTTGATGGTTCCTTCGATTCCGTACGGCACCATGATCTTCTGCGTCACGACGGGAGTTTCTTCAACGGTTCCGAGGATGTCGCCGGAAATGACTTCGTCGCCGGTTTGCGCAGCCGCCTCAAAGTCCCATTTCTTCGTACGGTCCAGAGAAGGTACTTCAATGCCCCTCGTCAGGTTATTCGAATGCGTCTTCTCCATGATTCCGTTCAGAGGACGCTGAATGCCGTCGTAAATGGAGCCGATGAGTCCCGGTCCCAGTTCAACGGACAGCGGAACATCCATGGATTCAACCGGCTCGCCCGGGCCAAGTCCCGATGTCTCTTCGTAAACCTGGATGGAAGCCTGATCTCCGTGGATCTCGATGATTTCACCGATCAGACGCTGTTCGCTGACACGAACGACGTCAAACATATTGGCGTCACGCATGCCCGTCGCGATAACCAGAGGTCCTGCTACTTTTTTGATTACGCCTGTGCTCATTGAGTTTCTCCTTCCTTCATATCCCCGAACAGAATATCGGATCCGACCGCCTGTTCTACGGAAGCCTTAACCTTCTTTACCCCTTCGCCCGTATTCCCGGAAATGCCCGGGATCAGGATGATGGCCGGCGTGATCCGACTGCTGTATCTTTCTCTATCTTCTTTCAAAATTTCCGCCAGAGCCTCTGTCATGTAAATGATTCCGTACTCGCCGTCTGCCAGATGCTTCAGGATCTGCGATCCTTCCTCTTTGGTACTGACGGGAAAGGTATCCAGCCCCAGCGTGGCAAATCCGTAGATGCTGTCGTAATCTCCCATGACTGCGATATTAGACATACATTTCCCTCGTTCTTTCCCGGATTTCCTCTTCCGGCAGTCCGTTTGCCTTGCAGGTCAGAATAATACGCGCGGTCTTGATCTCATTTTCCCGCGCCAGTACATAGGCCACCAGCGGTCCGACCGTGCACACCTGATACTTCTGAGGCTTGATTGTCTCAATCGTCTGGTTGTCGCACCATCTTTCAAACGCGGAAGGCGAAGACTTCAGAGCTTCCGCCGCTTCGGAAAATCCGACGGAATTCAGGAAATCCATCAGCGAATCCTCGCCGGAAGATGCCGCCTGCGCGAGCTGACGAACGTCAAAAGCCTTGCACGGGGCCAGTGCCTTGTGCAGGAATTCCAGCGATTTCTTCGTCTTCGCGGCACGGACGGCCACTTTGATATTCGTTACATCGACAACGGATTCCGCATAATCGGAAATGATCCGGTCTTTTGATTTCTTTCCTTCTGCTTCCATCGCATCAAGGCAGGCGCGGTCTATGATGATATCGCACATCTGTCCGTCGCGGGAATGAAGCATAGTGTCATAAGCTTCTTCGGCACAGGCGCGCATATGCTCCGGAAGAGCGCTGTAGTCCTTGTCGCGGAGAATCCGCATCATTTCCTCGCGTCCGTACCGGTCATCCGCATAAAATGCACTCGGGCTGTCTTCAGAAGTGCAGACTCCCTTAACGGCCGCTTTCAGATTGTGATAAAGGTTGGGATAAGAAAGCACGTTAAAGACGGAAAAGTCGACCCCGAGCTCTTTCATAAGCTTCCAGATCTTCTTCTCTTCAGCCTCGAGGACCTTTACCGGGTCATCGCCGGAAACCGCATCTCCCCATCCTTTATCTTTCAGGAAGGACAGTACGGCATTCTCATCCTTCATCGCGATCATCGAGCTTACGTCGCTGTCGGACAGAAGCTGTGTCTCGAGAACACGTATTCTTGCTACCGCATAGGTATAATCCCAATCTGATGCCATTCCATGCTCCTTATGCAAACAGGATGTGGTATGCCTTATCCTGTATCTCGTCTTTCTTCGAATCGAAAATTGCTTTCAGAGAACAGTTCTCTTCGATTCCGCCGTAGGAAAGCACAAAACCGTTGTCAATCCGTCCCGGTGTTGCGGACAGCTTCAGGCCGCCGCCCTTTTCCGAAGCGATTTTCGCAATCTCCGCTTCAAATCCCTGAGGCATCCTTTTCAGATCTTTCTCTGAAAACAGGATGATTCCCTCTTCCGGACGGACAGATTTCGAAAGCAGCTTCCTGATCATTTCAAAATAAGACGCATCATCCTGCTGATCCAGTTTCCGGTAAGCTTTGTCAATCACGTCATTGATGATTTCCTGCCTGGCTGCAAGCATCTCTTTCTTTCTCTGGATGTCAATCGAGGATTTGATGCGTGCGGAGTAATTCCGCACTTCCCGATCCGACTGTTCTGCCGCAAGAGTCTTCATCTGAGAAGCCTCTTTTTCAGCAGCGCTTCGCACGCTGCCCGCGGCTTCTTCAGCCTGGGCGAGGATTTCTTTCGCTTTATCCTGCGCTTCCTGCAGGATTTCGCCTGTAATCTTATCTATCCCTGCCATCGCGTTTCCCCTTTCCCTTTCAGCACGCAAAATCCTTTCCCGGAGGAAAGTTCCCGGATCATGAAAGCGGGATGTTCGTGACTGCCAGAATAGAAGTCAGCAGGGAAAGAATGGCATACGTCTCGACCATAGCCGGGAACAGCATAGCCTTGCCGAACTGATCCGGGCGTTTGGCTACAATGCCGATGGAAGCCGCCGAGCATTGTCCCTGGGCTTTCCCGGAAACCAGACCGACCAGACCGACCGGGCAGCAGCCGGCGAGAATCATGAGCCCTGTCGCGAGGCTGATGGATGCCGGAGACCCGCCGAGGATTCCAATCTTGGAAAGAGTGATAAATCCGACCAGCAGTCCGTAGATGCCCTGCGTACCGGGGAGAAGCTGAAGCAGAAGAACCTGAGCAAACTTATTCGGATCTTCTGTCACAACGCCTGCCGCCGCACGGCCTGCAATGCCGACACCGATTGAGGATCCGCAGCCTGCAAACAGGACAGCCACCGCCGCGCCCGTTAAAGCAAAAACTAACCCTAAATTATCCATTACTTTGCCTCCTTGACTTCTATATATTTATTATTTGACCTGAAGGGTTCAAAAACCTTTCCTCCGGCTTCATAGAACTTGCCGAAGAATTCCACATACTGAAGACGGTTTGTATGCACATACGCACCGAGAAGATTGATAGCCATATTCATCGTATGCCCCAGAAGGAAAATCACGATGAACAGAACCGCGCCGAGTACCCCGCCGCCGAACATCGAGCCCATCGTGTTGACGACTGTCGCAATAACACCGGTTGCCAGACCGAGTGCCAGGAGCCTTGAATAAGAAAGGACATCGGAAAGCCAGCCAGTAACTCCGTACAGATCGTAGGCTCCAAGGGCAATCCTGAGCGCCCAGTTCTTATGCGAGCGTCCCGACGTCAGCACGATAAAGACAGCTCCGCCGATTGACATCCATTTCGAAAGCTGCTTCATCCAGTCCGGGAAAACGAAGGTCATCTGGGAAATATTTGCGAAAAGCTGGGACGGCAGAAGCAGAAGAATCAGCCCCATCAGGAAAATGAACCAGGCCAGAACGTCGCAGACGAAGTCCCATACCTGATGATCATGCAGTTCCTGATATCCCTTGATGCCCAGGCCTGTAAACAGATGAATGCAGCCGAAGAGCATGCACCATACGAGAAGCGTCATCGGATGTGTCAGCGGATCAAACCACAGAGGTTTCAGAATCGGCGTTGCGCCGGTATAGCCGAAGAAAGTCCTGGCAATCACATCGGTGGCATTTCCGAAAAAACCTCCGAACATGAAGCCCCAGAATGTGGTTGAAAGACCGCACCAGAAGAACAGCTGGAGCATTTTCTTCGTACCCGTTTTCATCTTCGGATACTTCCTCAGGAGAATGAATGTGGCGACAGCCATGATGATACCGTAGGCCGCATCCGAAAGCATCATGCCGAAGAAAAAGACATAGAATGCCGCCATGATTGCAGTCGGATCGACTTTGCCGTGCTGAGGAAGCCCATAGGAAGCAAGAATGCCTTCAGCACACTGGGCAAACTTATTGTTATGTAGGACGGTCGGCTCGATTTCATTTTCCGCGGTCTCTTCTTTTTCCACGACGGCCTGATAACGCTCCGACAAAAGCTTCGCGATGCGGTCTGCCTGCGCAGCAGGGACCCAGCCTTCCAGGAAGAAAGCCTGCTTCGACTGCGGAATGGTTCCCAGCATGCGGTATTTCTCCGCGCGCGTACGGTAATAGTCCGCGACAATCTTCAGGTTTTCCCTTTCCGGTGCCATGGCCGCGATTTTCTTTTTGAGATTTTCGATTTCACTGTTCTGCTTATTGATGTCCCGGTCGCAATCTTCGGAGGCCTGCTTCGGAATCCCCATTACCGGCTGCGCAGGTTTTGAGAATCCGAGTGCCCGCAGGGCCGCTTCGGTCTTCTCGGCATCCCTGTTCAGGCAGATCGCCGTGATATTCGTTGCATCATTTTCCGTGAAAAGAGTCTTCGTGCTGACCGCATCAAGACTCGAATCTTTTTCCAGAAGCGCAGCGGAAAAACCCGCATCGTCATAGACGCCGGAAACCGTCCCGATAAAGGCAGACGTCTTTTCCGTGCCGGAAAAAGTCATCGGCACGTCAAGGCTCATCCAGGGAATGAGAGCTTCCTTCTGGTTTTCGTCTTTCAGGATATTTCCCCTGCATTCATTGATTGCTTTCTCATAGGATAAAATGGACGAGGCCTGTTTGATGCATTCGCCCTGTTTCAGGGCAACCTGTCTGATGTCATCTGCTGTCAGTTCTTCATTTCCCTGAAGCATGGCCAGACCGGCCTTATTTCCCGGCGCATAGCGGTCCAGAATTTCAAGGGCCTGGTCCGCCAGTTCGGCATCGCGGTCGAACTGTGCACGGGCTTCGGATGTGTTCATTTTCTCAAGTTCCTGATCGTCGATGGCATCCGGAATGATTTCCATCGCTCCGAACTGCTGCAGCGTTTCAAGAACCGCTTTTCTATTCGATTTATGCGCGCAGATGCTGAGCTTCTGCATCGGCATGACAGACATACGGAGAACCCCCTTCCGAAGACAAATTCAAACCATATGACCGTTCCGGCTCTTCCCGGCCGGAATCGTTCTTTCAGTCAATCAGATCGGAAATGACAGCCGACACGGCTTCCTCTTCTCTGAGCGCCGCGCCCGCCTTCAGGGCATCTACATCCTTCCGTGTCACTGCCTGGGCATCTTCAGCAGCCTTTTCGCCTTCCGCTTTGGCCTTGCTTAAGCGGTCCTCCGCTGACTGACGATTGTCTGCTTCTGTCTGCTTCTTAAGATTCTGAGCCTCCGAAACGGCGGCCTTCTTCAGATCTTCCGCTTTCTTTTCCGCTTCCGCAACGGCGGATTCCGCCTTCGCCTCGGCCTCTTTTACTGCCTGAATTGTCTCATTGATCATGAAACCGGACCTCTTTCGAAAAAGATATAGGGATAGACACACTAAAACAAAATTATTCTAACATAAAAAGAGCCGTGTGACAATGCACGGCTCTTTGTTTTTACATGAAAAAACCGCAACTCCCTGCTTTTTCCGGGGACAGAAAAACGGCCGGTAATTGTTAACTGGAACAATTTACCGGCCGTCAGAAATCAGAATACTCAGTTAATAGTTCACTATTCAATTATATGGAAAATCCTTTCCTATATGATAAATTTTTATTTTAATTCCCGGCTCGTCAATCTGACTTAGAAATTTTTATATCGTTTCTGAATGATATGATGTACAGTAAAGAACGTTCATACTCATTCTCTGTTCGGCAGATGTTTTCAATATGAGTGCCAGCGGATATAACCTTTACCGGGTCCATCACGAAAAACTCGTATGGAATCTATTCATCTGAGCTGTAAAGGCTTTCTTGTCGGGAACTGCTATGCCCTGCCCATCTCATATTGAGGTGCTACCTGAATCGGTTCTTCTGACGTTCCCATTGGACCGTACCTCCTTTTGGGCGGTTCCCGAATCTGCAGCCTCTATGTGAATTTGTCGAATTTCTCGTTTTCGACGGGTGAAGCTTTGTGCTGCGGGCGGTTCGGGTGATGTCTTCTGTAACTGTCTTTATGATACCAAGGCAGCGTCTATTTGTCAATACAGTTCACATATTTTTCACAAGTTATTTCATAATTGTATGTATTTGTTTTAATCGTTTATACGATTTAAGTTTTTTACATCTTCAGGAGTTCTGCTCCCGGTAGTAGTTGATCAGGCAGCCGTCCAGCAGGATCTGCCGTTCATCCCTTGTCAGCTCGCCGAGCGTCATCGTAAATTCCTTTACGCCGGAAGAGGTCACTGCAAGAGCCTTGATTTCTGATGATTCATTTTCCACTTCGGAACGGATATCCGGAAGGAAAATGAAATCGCCCTTGGCAAACGGAAGGTCTCCTCCCGGAACCAGAAGCGGAAGCATTCCCCAGTTGATCAGGTTGCTGCGGTAGCGCTTCGTCGCGTATTCATTGGCGACATTGGCCCAGCCTCCGAGCACCTTCTGGCAGGAAGCAGCCTGCTCACGCGCAGAACCATCGCCGGGCTTCACGGCAAAGATCGTCGAACCGATGCCGGTATTGTCCCAGGAAGCATCCGGGCATGTTTCCCGAACCTTCGCAAGTGTTTCTTCGGCAAACGGAACCACCACCCCCGTCCCCGCGGTTCCGTTCAGGCGGGCCGTTTCGGCTTCACGGACTTTTTTTGCCTCGCCGACATAAGCCGGATCCTTGCGCGACAGGGTGAACTCCGCAAGCGCCAGCGGATTGGAACGGTAGCTGGAAGTCTCGCCGGAAGGGATCAGTTCATCCGTCGTCGTGACCGGATCATGAATTTCGGAAACAATCCTCAGCAGAAGATTCTCCGGCAGGGCTTCCATGGCCGGCCAGTCCCTGATGTTCGGTCCGAGCACGAGTTCTTCTTCCGGCTTCGCTTTCCCCGTGCCGTCGTAAACGCGGTTTTCGTAAATGGAGCTGTCGAAATGGTAAGCAGGCTTCGTATAATTTCCCTGATATTCCGCAGCGGAAGTCAGGATGCCGCCGTTGGCCGCCGTGGCCGCAATCGAACGGGCATCCATCAGGGCCACTGAAGAAATCTGGCCGTTCTGGACTTTCGAACCTTCGCGGTTCGGGAAGTTCCTGGTTGAATGGCGGATGGAGAAGGCATTATTTGCCGGGGTATCTCCCGCGCCGAAGCAAGGTCCGCAGAACGCCGTCTTGATGACGGCACCTGTTTCTATCAGCTCCGCAAAGACTCCGTTCCTGACAAGTTCCAGGTAAATCGGCATGGAAGCCGGATAGACACTGAATGTAAAGCTGTCGTTTCCGATGTGCTTTCCCTTCAGGATATCGGCCGCATCGCAGATGTTCTCGAAGCCGCCGCCGGCGCATCCGGCAATGATGGCCTGATCGACGCAGAGTTTTCCGTTCCGGATCTTCGAGCGCAGGTCGACCTTCACTTTGTCGCCGAAGGAAACCTTCGCCCGCTCTTCTGTCTCGCGCAGGATATCCTCCGCATTTTCGCTGACCTCATCAATCGTATAGACGCAGCTCGGATGATACGGCATCGCGATCATCGGCTTGACTTCCGAAAGATCGATCTCAATCACGCCGTCGTAATAGGCCGTGTCCGCCGGCTTCATTTCCCGGTAGGCATCCGGACGTCCGTGGACTGCGAAATATTCCTCAATCTTCCCGTCCGTTTTCCAGATGGAGGACAGGCAGGTCGTCTCAGTCGTCATGACGTCAACACCGATCCTGTAATCCGCCGAAAGGCTGTCCACGCCCGGTCCGACAAATTCCATGACCTTGTTTTTCACATAACCGTTCTTGAAGACCGCACCGATGATCGCCAGGGCGATATCCTGCGGGCCCACGCCCGGCTGCACTTTCCCGGTCATATAGACCGCGACGACTCCCGGATAGGAAATGTCATAGGTGCGTCCCAGCAGCTGCTTCACCAGCTCCGGTCCGCCTTCTCCCATGGCCATCGTGCCGAGTGCTCCGTAGCGCGTGTGGCTGTCGGAACCAAGGATCATGAGACCGCCGCCCGACATCATTTCACGGGCATACTGATGAATGACCGCCTGCATCGGAGGCACGTACACGCCGCCGTATTTCTTGGCCGCGGACAGGCCGAACATGTGGTCATCTTCATTGATGGTGCCGCCGACCGCGCACAGGGAATTGTGGCAGTTGGTCAGGATATACGGCATCGGGAATTTCTCAAGACCCGATGCACGCGCCGTCTGAATGATTCCGACATAGGTGATGTCATGGGAAGTGAGCTTGTCGAAGCGGATCTTCAGATGGTTCATTTCACCGGAAGTATTGTGTGATTTCAGTATTCCGTAAGCGAGGGTTCCCTGCTTTGCTGTTTCCGGATCCGCGCCCGGAACGCTGTCCCGGATTTCCGTGCCGTTTACAAGATAAGCTCCGCCGTCATGCAGTCTGATCATTTCTCATTCTCCTTTGAATTCAGATAATCGATGACCATCGCGGCGATCTTGAAAGTCAGAGCGTCGTCGAAGGTCCGGATGTCAAGTCCGGTTTCCGCATTCAGCTTCTCCAGCCGGTACACCAGGGTGTTGCGGTGTACATAGAGCTGCCGTGCGGTCTCGGAAATATTCAGGTTGTTGTCAAAAAAAGCATTGATGGTCGTAATGGTTTCCTGGTCGAAAGTCCGCGGACCGTTCTCCCCGAAAATCTCTTTCAGAAAAAGCCGGCACGGTTCAGCAGGAAGCGAATGGATCAGCCTTCCGATGCCGAGGCTTCCGTAGGCAAAGACCGAATCGCCCTTGTAGAAAATGCGTCCGACCTCCAGCGCCGCCGCGGCTTCGCGGTACGTACGCGAAAGGTCCTTCAGATCATCACAGGGATCGGCATAGCCGACACGGACTTTCTTCAGCGCCTCCGTGCCCATCATGTCGACGATCGTGCGGGCCAGGGCATCCAGATCTTCCCTTTTTTCCCGCTCCCGCATTGTACGGATGAAGATGACGTTCTGCCGGTCTTTCGGAATCATCAGATCGTGCGGCCCGGTCACCAGAAGATTCTTCAGGATTTCTCCCGATTCCTCATCCATGTCTCCCGTCTCAATGACAAAGACAGCCCGTCTTCCGTCCTGCGGAATGTGGAAGGCAGCCGCCTTCCCGTAAATTTCTCCGACCGGAAGCGCGTCATCCAGAAGGCTGCGGACAAACCCTGCCTTGTTGTATTTCTCACGGTAGGCATTTACCAGCTGCGAAACCTGTCTGGCTGCTTCGGAAAGCTTTTCCGGATCCTTTTCCGCAACGCGGAACTGGATGCCCGTCAGACCCTTCAGATCCTCGATTGATTTTTCCAGTTTCTCTTTATCCGTCATATTTCCCCGTCCGGATTACTTTTTCTTTGCGTTCTGTTTCTTCTGCAGCGCGACAAGCTGCTGCTTCAGCTGTTTCTTCTGTGCTTCCTTCGAAGCCTTGTTTTTCTTTCCGAGTTTGCTCATCTTTGTCTCTCCTCGCTTCTAATGATACTCTATTATAGCGCGCTGCCGGCGTTTCCGTAAAGCGCTCATTCTCATCCGGTGAATTTCCAGAAATGATCAATATTCATGTCGCAGGGAGCCTTGATTCCGTGCTGTCCCAGCCGTCCGCCCATCACTTCATGGCATCCGTGATCCGGGGCAAATGCCAGCGCGGTCCGGTGCCTTTTCCGGGATTCATTGACCGCATCGCAGATTCCGCAGAATGTCTCGGTATTTTCCTTCAGGGATTTCAGCGCGCGGCGGCCGTCGGGAGAAGTGCGGTGCATCCAGTAATCGTAGTCTCCGTTGTACAGCACGATCAGGTCATGCCGGTCTTCGCGGATCAGCTCCAGCGCTTTCCGGTTGCATTCTTCCTTTGTTTTATAGATGTAATAGTCGATGTCCCTCTCCAGGAAGATCAGGGAAATGCTGTCTCCTTCCGTGGAAACGATGGCTGCTTTCTTTCCCGCCCTGACAAGATCATCAAATACCGTCTGCACCCGGAGCACCGGCTTGACATACTGAAGGATGCCGTGCTTCTCCGGCTGCATACCGCTGTACATCGACGCAAAGCACACCGGCGTTACCAGCGGCACGACAGAAAGCATCGGAAGCTTCAGGTCAGCCCTCTTTTCAAGAGGCGCAAAAAGGGCACGGTATTTCTCATAGATCCAGGCGGCGACCGCATCGGGATGATACATGAAAATGCGGTCGCAGGCACCGGATGCATTTTCCAGAACAGAAGCGATCGGCGCGGCTGCCCCCTCATGACCTTCTATACCCAGCAGGGAATCGATCGTTTGACAGACACCCGTAATGCACTCCGTATTATAAGCAGACATGAAATCCTCCTGTGCAGATTCCGGCAGACTCCGGCATTTTTCAGAAACAGATGCATCATTTCAGCGGACGGTCAGAATTGATCCGACAGTCGCCAGCACGGACCCGAGAATCACCATTGCCTGGAACGGAACCGTTCCGAATTTTCCGACGATCGGGCTGGCACCTGCCTTCTTTCTCGATTTTGCATAGGCTGCGATGATGGCAAGGCCCGTCAGCACCTGTATGATGCCCGCAAGCCTCGTGAAACCGACAAAGCTCTGGATTCCCAGCATGGCCAGGATCAGGCACGGCAGCGAGGCGATGAGCCAGCTGGGGCGGAGACCGATTCCGGTCTGCTCATTCACGATGTCACGCAGATTCAGTGTATTTGCCCACAGGGATGTGGACAGCGCCAGCAGCGAGAAAATATATCCCACGATGCTGACCCAGCCGCCCAGATGCGCGGAAAGATCGACCAGCGCGCCGTTTTCCGAAATGGCCGTTCCTGCACCGAGCAGCGTCATGAAAGTAATGAGCACGATCAGGAACACATTGACGCCGGTGCCTGCCGCAATGGAAATCCGTATTTTTTTCACATCGCCGTTGAGTCCCTTGACCACCTGCGGCACGGACATGACTGCCGACAGCGAGAAGGAAACCATTCCGTAAAGCGCGAGCACATTTGCCGGCGCAATCAAGGAAGCCGGCAGAGGCGAAAGCGGCGACAGCATGGTTGCAATGAAAAGGATTCCGATCACGCCGACCATGCCGAATACCGATATCTTTTCACAGATACCGACGGCTTTCATGCCGATGAAAACGACTCCTGCCGCCAGTATGTAGTAGAGGATCATGCCAACACGCTGCGGCATGCCGAACCAGGAATAAAAGACGGCAGCCGAACCTGCGATGAAGCCGCTGACGTTCATGAGGACGGACAGTCCTATCATGGCAAATGCAAACCAGGTCAGGTATTTTCCTGCTTTCCCCTTGAACAGTTCGTTCCGGAAGCATTTGATGAACTGGGCTCCTCCGTTGTTCAGGGAAAGCTCCGCGATCATAAGATGCATGAGCAGGTTGATGAAGTAGACGAGCGGGATGATCCACAAAAGATCCTGCCAGCGGTTCCGCGAAGCCAGGTAGGGAACCGAGAGGATTCCGGATCCGACGCCGTGCCCGATGATGATGCTTGTCGCTTCAAAAAATGAGAGTCTCGATTCGCTTTTGATTTCCGCCATTGCTGTCTCTTCCTCCGCTGCAAGCCTTAGAATACTGCCGGCTGAATCTGCCGCCGGCTGCCCTTATCATGGGCTGTCGCTATCATAGACTTTTTCAAGCCTAAAATCAATTATCATCGATTCCTCCCGGTACACCGTCTTCCGCATGCCTGAACCCGTCCGCCGTCCCGCGCAGAGGCCGTGCCGGGGACACGCTGGCCTCTGTCATTTCCGCACTCGCTGATGGATGGGCTGCTCCGAAAACTCAGCGGGCTCTGCAGGATTTAATTCCTGCGGCCTGAGCAAAAACAGAAGGCTCTCCGACGATAGCGTCAGCTTCGTCGCCGTTTCTGCACGATGCGATGGGCTGCGCAGAATTGTCCGAAGCGGGCTCCTTCTCATGCATGTAACGGGTCATCCGTGAGAGGCTGAGTCTCTCACGGATGACTCTTATTCATGAAAGAAGCCCGCAAGTTTTCGGAGCAGCCCATCCATCGGCGAGTGCAGAAACGGCAGAAGCAAGCGTGTCGGAGAGCCTTCTGCTTTTGCCGCAGCCGCGAAGATAATCATGTACAGAGCCCGCTTCAGACAGTTCTGCGCAACCCATCCATCAGCGGGTGCAGAAACGGCAGAAGCAAGCGTGTCAGAAAGCCTTCTGCTTTTGCCGCGGCCGCGAAGATAATCATGTGCAGAGCCCGCTTCAGACAGTTCTGCGCAGCCCATCGCATCGTGCGGAAATGACGACGAGGCTGGCGCTATCGTCCCCGGCACGGCCTCTGCGCATGGCTGCTGGCAGGTTTCAGACATACGAAAAGCGGTGCCCCCTCGGCACCGCTTTCCACTAACTATCCCCTCTGAAGCAGAAGAAGAATCAGTTGACAATCTTAAGTTCCGTTTCCTTATCAAAGAAGTGCGATTTCTCCATATCAAGCGCGAACTTGACGGTATCGCCTGTCCTTGCAGTCGTACGCGGATTGACGCGTGCGGTCATCTGTGTATTGTCATAATCGAAATACAGGAAGACTTCAGCGCCCAGAAGTTCGTAAACCTTGATCGGAGCTTCAATTGTCGCGTTCGGATACTGGCTGATGTAGATTTCATCATCATGGACATCTTCCGGACGGATGCCCAGGACGATGGTCTTGCCGTTGTAGCCGCCGTCGATGATGGCTTTTGACTTGGTCGGCGGAACTTCGATCTTTGCGCCGGCAACATCCAGAACGACCTTGTCGCCGCTGACGTTGACAACTGCATCCATGAAGTTCATCTGCGGAGAGCCGATGAATCCTGCAACGAACAGGTTGCACGGATTGTTGTAAAGGTTCTGCGGAGTATCGATCTGCTGGACAATGCCGTCTTTCATGACGACGATTCTGGTTCCCAGCGTCATGGCTTCTGTCTGGTCATGCGTAACATAGATGATTGTCGCGCCCAGTCTGTCATGCAGCTTGGAAATCTCGGTACGCATCTGAACACGAAGCTTTGCATCCAGGTTGGACAGCGGTTCGTCCATGAGGAAGACCTTCGGGTTACGGACAATAGCACGTCCCATGGCAACACGCTGTCTCTGGCCGCCGGAAAGAGCCTTCGGCTTGCGGTCAAGCAGTTTATCAAGGTCAAGAATCTTGGCTGCTTCATCAACCTGTTTCTTGATCTGATCCTTCGGAACCTTGCGAAGCTTCAGTCCGAATGCCATGTTGTCAAATACGGTCATATGCGGATACAGAGCGTAGTTCTGGAAGACCATGGCGATATCGCGGTCTTTCGGCTCAACATCGTTCATGACCTTGTTGTCAATCTTCAGGGTTCCGGAAGAGATGTCCTCAAGTCCTGCGATCATACGAAGGGTTGTGGACTTTCCGCAGCCTGACGGGCCGACGAAAATGATGAATTCCTTATCCGCGACATCCAGGTTGAAGTCCTTGACTGCCTGAAATCCATTCGGATAAACTTTGCAGATATTCTCTAATGATAAAGAAGCCATTGCTGTTTCCTCCTGTTCCGATAACACTTTACGGTTTTTTAACTTTCTCCAGTATACAAATGGAGCCGGGGTTTTGAAATACCCCAACTCCACAAAGTTTTTCCCATTTGGTGTGCATTTTGACGAAAACGGGAGATAAACCCGCTTTCTCAGAATGATTTGATTTCGTCGCTGCTGTCGTCTTCCGCCGTCCCGACTTCCATAATCTGAAGATCGTAACCGGCCTGCGGATTGACCTGTACATGAACGGTATCCCCTGCCTTATGTCCCAGGAGCGCCTTGCCGACAGGAGAGTCGATGGAAATGAGACCTTTCAGGGAATTCCCTCGGATCGTCGTGACGATCCGGTAATCTGCCGTGTCCTTGTTGTCCGTAAACATGACCTTCACGGATTTGTTGAGGGCAACCGTATCCTCGCTGACCGGTTCATCTTCAATAATCGTCGCCGTCTTGATCATATTTTCCAGATAGGCGATCCGGCTGTCATTCAGTCCTTTTTCCCTGCGCGCCGCATGATATTCAAAATTCTCGGACAGATCGCCCTGGGCACGGGCTTCCTTCACGGCCTGGATCAGATTCGGACGCTGAACCAGCTTCCTGTCTTCGATCTCCTTCTGCATTTTCTCGATATCGCTTTTTGTCAGTTTGTCGTACATCTGCCTACTCCTCTATCACATGTATTTCAAGATAATCAAAATCAATTTCCTCAACAAAATTCTCCTGACGGAAACGCGTCTTTGCCCTCTTCTGGAATTCGGAAATATTCGCGTTCAGCCAGATAGGCTCTGCCAGATTGAAATCCCGGCAGAGCTTGGTCAGCGAATGCATCACCTTATGCGTGCGCGTATCGTCCGTTTCATCCTCGACGACCTCGTCCCGCATAAGGTGGTTGTCTGTAAAGATTTTTCCCCAGATCCGGAACATCAAAGCCTCTTCAGAAGCGCCTTGTGTTCTTTTTCAAATCCCGGCTTTCCCAGAAGAGCAAACATATTGTGCTTATAGCTTTCCACGCCCGGCTGATTGAACGGATTGACACCCAGCATGTATCCGGAAACGCCGCACTCGAATTCAAAGAAATAGAAAAGCTGTCCGAGATAGTATTCATTTTCCTGAGGAATGTCGATGCGCAGGTTCGGAACATTGCCGTCGGTATGCGCCAGGATTGTTCCGTTCATGGCACATTTATTGACGTAGTCAACGCCCTTTCCGGCCAGATAGTTCAGGCCGTCCAGATCTTTCTCTTCCTTGCCGACCTTGATTTCCTTCTGCGGCTTCAGAACATTGAGCACGGTTTCGAACATGATCCTGGAACCGTCCTGAATGAACTGTCCCATCGAATGGAGATCCGTTGTCAGGTCGACCGATGCCGGGAAGATTCCCTTCTGGTCCTTGCCTTCGGACTCGCCCTGCAGCTGCTTCCACCATTCGGAAACGTAATGAAGAGCCGGTTCATAGTTCGCAAGGATTTCCGTGCTCTTGCCTTTTCTCAGCAAAATGTTGCGGATCGCGGCATATTTCAGTGCATCATTTTTCTCATACGGAGTATTCAGGGCCAGCTTCCTCATCGAAGCCGCTCCTTCCATCAGCTTTCTGATGTCTGCACCGGAAACGGCAATCGGCAGGAGGCCTACAGCCGTCAGGACGGAATAGCGTCCGCCGATATCATCCGGCACAACGAATTCTTCATATTTTTCCGCATCGGCCTCTGTCTTCAGAGCACCGCGCTTCTTGTCCGTCGTTGCATAAATCCTCTTAGCCGCTTCTGCCGCCCCGTATTTTTTGATCAGCTTTTCCTTAAAGACGCGGAAGGCAACCGACGGCTCCGTCGTCGTTCCCGATTTGGAAATGATGTTGATGGAGAAATCACGGTCGCCGACAAGTTCCGTCAGTTCGGAAAGATAGGTCGAGCTTAAGCTGTTGCCGCAGTAATAGATTTCCGGAGTCTTGCGGACCGCAGCCGGCTTGTTGTTATAGAAGACGCCCTTGATGAAATCAACGGCTGCGCGGGCACCCAGATAGGAACCGCCGATGCCGATGACCAGAAACACTTCGGAATCCGAGCAGATTTTCTTTGCCGCTTTTTCAATGCGTGCAAATTCCTTCTTGTCATATTTAACCGGAAGGTCGATCCATCCGAGGAAGTCATTTCCCTGGCCTGTCTTCCTGACCAGCGTGTCGCGGGCCGTCTTAACAATTGCCTCCATGGACTGAACTTCATGATCGCTGACGAATTTTGATGCCCTGCTGTAATCAAAGCTTACATTTTCCATTTTGTTCCTCCTTATGTAATGCTGTTTTTATTCGTTCCAGCTTGCAATGTACTTTTTCTGTTCCGGCGTCAGATAATCAATCTTCACTCCGAGGAATTTCAGCTTGCGCTCTGCCACTTCCTGATCAATGTACTCCGGTATGGCGTTGAGCATCGCAAGTCCTTCCCGGCCGTGCTTTGCCAGATACTGCGCCGTCAGGGCCTGGATGGAAAAACTCATGTCCATGATTTCCGCCGGATGTCCGTCGCCGGCAGCCAGATTCACGAGCCTTCCTTCTGCCAGCACGTTGATGCACTGATCCTTTTTCAGATAATATCCCATGATATTGTCACGGCGAAGCACTTTTTTCTTCGCGATCTTCGCGAGGCCCTTCACATCCGCTTCGACATCGAAATGACCCGCGTTGCAGACGATTGCTCCGTTTTTCATCGTTTTCATATGCTCGGTCGTGATGACGTCCCTGCAGCCTGTTACGGTAATGAAGAAGTCTCCGATTCTGGCTGCTTCTTTCATCGGAAGCACTTCGAAACCATCCATGACTGCTTCCGTTGCCTTGATCGGGTTGATTTCCGTAACATAGACGCGGGCTCCGAGTCCCTTGGCGCGCATCGCTACTCCCTTGCCGCACCAGCCGTATCCGGCGACAACGACTTTCTTACCGGCAACGATCAGATTCGTTGTCCGGTTGATGCCGTTCCAGACTGACTGTCCCGTGCCGTAGCGGTTGTCGAACAGAAACTTGCACTGTGCATTGTTGACCATCATCATCGGGAAAAGAAGTTTTCCGTCTGCATCCATGGCTTTCAGTCTCTGGATTCCCGTCGTGGTCTCTTCGCATCCGCCGATTACATTCGGAATAAGCTTCTGGTATTTCCGGTGCATCATATTGACGAGGTCTCCTCCGTCATCAATGATGATGTTCGGTCCGATTTCCAGGCAGCGGCTCAGATGCCGGTCATATTCCTTCGGCGTCGATCCGTGCCAGGCAAAGACATTGACACCTCTTGAAGCCAGTCCTGCCGCGACGTCATCCTGCGTCGACAGCGGATTGCTGCCGGTCGCATAGACATCGGCACCCGCATCTTTAAAGACGCAGGCAAGGCGTGCCGTCTTGGCTTCCATGTGAATGGACATCGCAATCTTCAGGCCTTTGAAAGGCTTGGATTTGATAAAATCCTGGTCGATGCTGCCGAGAACCGGCATGTTGTCGATGACCCAGTCGATTTTTCGTCTGCCCGAAGGGGCAAGTTTTTCATCTCTGATTTCTGACATTCATCTGACTCCTTTGTTTTGATAGCTTCTTCTTGTAGTAAATCATGCACCGGGGCGGATGTCAAATCCGACGTCCGTTCCATTATCCAAAGGTATCAATCACCTTCTGAATCTCATAGCTCATCCGCTCCTCATCAATCGTCGTCAGGCTGCGGTCCTTCATCACGACCTTGCCTCCGATGAGGACGTCCGTCACTTCGCATCCGGTGCTGGAATAGACAAGCGCCGACGGGAAATGATGATGCGGCTGGAAGTTCGGCGCATTCTCATCCAGAAGGATCAGGTCCGCCGTGCGTCCCTTCTCGATTTTCCCGAGCTTTGCGTCCAGTCCCGCTGCCCGGCAGCCGTTTTCAACCGCAATCTTCAGCGTCTCGTCCGCGGTAAGCACCAGGCTGTCTTTTGCGGCACCCTTCTGGCTTAAAGAAAGCAGCCTCATTTCCTGGAACATGTTCAGTGAATTATTGCTCGATGCCCCGTCGGTTCCCAGGCAGACATTGATGCCTTCTTTCATCATGCGCGCCGCCGGCGGGAACCCGTTTGCAAGCTTCATGTTGCTGGCCGGATTCAGGGCGACCGAGACGTTCGGATTCTTCAGAAGCTCAAAGTCTCCGTCATCCAGATAGACGCAGTGGGCCAGGATGATCGGCACGTCAAAGAAATGAAGACTGTTCAGATAAGCCGTCGGCGTCATCCCGTGCTCTTTCATGCAGGTGTCGTATTCATACTGCGTTTCACTGCAGTGGATGTTCAGGCTGAGACCCTTTTCCTTAGCAAGACCCGCAACGTATTCCAGATAATCCCGGCCGCAGGTATAGATGGCGTGCGGTCCCAGGGCGAAAGTCACGTTGGCGGCAGGTTCATTTCTGCCGTACTCCATTTCATCGAAAGCTTCTTTCAGGCGGCGGATTCCGCCCTCGTCGTTCCGGTCCTTCCCGACCAGCCCGCGGGTAATGACCGCGCGCATGCCGGTGTCGGCGCAGGCCTTGACGGCCATTTTCGGAAACATCTGCATGTCGATGAAACAGGTCGTGCCGGTCCGGATCATTTCAGAAATGGAAAGGATATTTCCCCAGTAGGCCTGCTCCGCCGTCAGTTTATCTTCGAGCGGCGTTATCCTCCTGAACAGCCATTCATCGAAGGGAAGGTCATCCGCATAGTTCCGGAAGACAGACATATAGGCATGCGTATGACAGTTAATCAGCCCCGGCATCAGAAGACGGCCGGTGCCGTCGATGGTCAGGTCAGCCGTGAAATCCTCCGGCATCTGATCGATTCCCGTAATGCGCGTGCCTTCGATAAAAACATCGCGTCGGACAGAATTTTCTTCATTTAACAGATGGACATTTTTAATCCGAGTTCCCATAAAGGCTCCTTTGGCAAAGATTGCGTTTCTCAGGACAGAATGCTATAATTCCTTCACCGCGTCCGAAAAGGTCCGCGGCAGGAGGCTGTTTCTTATGATGTATAAAACCAAGGGCACCTGCTCACAGCTGATTAATTTTGATATCACAGACGGAAAGGTGCACAATGTAAAATTTATCGGCGGCTGCAGCGGAAACCTGCAGGGCATCGGCCGGCTGGTGGAAGGCATGGAAGTCAGCGAATGCATTGAAAAACTCAAAGGCATCCGCTGCGGCTTCAAAAGCACATCCTGTCCCGACCAGCTGGCAAAAGCGCTCGAAGAAGCTTCAGCGAAATAATCACGCGTCCCATTTATTATTGAGAGCATCGATCTGATCCGCAAATTTCGCGAGATCCTTGTTTGCGTGGCCTTCGCTGCGCCTGATGATGGCAAGCAGGCGGTTGCCGGCTGCGATCAGACGGCTGTAAACATTCTGAGCACGTCCGGCGGCTGCCGTTTCTCCGGCTGTGCCTGCAGCTGCCCCGGCAGATGCTTCCGCCCTGTGCTCAATCGGGATTCCCCTGGCTTCAGTGACGCAGACGTTCTGCGCCAGGTCATAGACAGTTCCCGAATAGGGAGCCATGGTATCCCATCCGTATTTTTCCTTCAGAAGATCGGCAAACGGCTGTACAACCGCATCGTCTCCGTGGACAATAAAAACTTTTTTCGGAGGCTTCGCAAAACCGCCGGCCCAGTCGAGAAGTCCCGCCTGGTCAGCATGTCCGGATACGCCGGGCAGGTTGCAGATTTCGGCGGCTACGGTAATTTGCTCTCCGAACAGGGTCACATCCTTCTTTCCTTCCAGAAGCGCCCGTCCCAGCGTTCCTTCCGCCTGATATCCGACAAAGAGGACCGTTGACTCTTTTCTCCAGAGATTATGTTTCAGATGATGCTTGATCCGGCCGGCTTCGCACATGCCGGATGCCGAAAGAATGACTTTCGGCTGCATATCCATATTGATCAGTTTCGATTCATCGGCTGATACCGCCAGCTTCAGTCCCGGAAAGGCGATCGGGTTGATTCCCTTTCTGACCAGGTCCTCCGCCTCTTCGTCAAAGCAGTCAGCATTGTGCTCGCTGTAAATGGTCGTTGCCTTATTGGCCAGAGGGCTGTCGACGTAGACCTCAAAGCCGTCATGCCCGTGAATCAGGTTCTGTTCCTTGATCTGACGGATGAAATACAGCATTTCCTGCGTGCGCCCGACGGCAAAGGACGGTACCACGAGATTTCCGCCGCGGTCGAACGTGCGCTGCATGATTTTCGAAAGTTCGGTCACATAATCGACGCGTGCCTCATGATTGCGGTCGCCGTAAGTCGATTCAATCAGAAGATAGTCTGCATCGGATACCCTGGCGGGATCCCGGATCAGCGGCTGGGCGGTATTTCCGATATCGCCTGAGAAAACAATTTTCGTTTCCTTCCCGTCTTCATTTACCCAGACTTCAATGGCAGCGGATCCGAGCAGATGGCCGACATCCGTGAAGCGGATCTTAATGCCGTCGCAGACGTCAATCACGGTATCGTAATCGTATTCCCGGAAAAGACGGCAGGCAGCTTCGGCATCCGGCACCGTATAGGAAGGCACGAATTCCGGCTGGCCTCTCCTCTTGCCTTTCCTGTTCCGCCATTCCGCTTCAAATTCCTGAATATGCGCAGAATCAAGAAGCATGATACCGCACAGATCGGCAGTCGCGTGGGTCGACAGAATCGGACCCTTGAAGCCGTTCTTGACAAGGACCGGCAGGTTTCCCGTGTGATCGATATGGGCATGCGTTACAAACACGTAATCGAGTTCACCCGGACTGACCGGGATCGGAACATTGACGAAATCATCTCTTCCCTGCTCCATTCCGCAGTCGACAAGTATCTTTTTCCCCGCCGCCTCCAGGTAATGACAGCTTCCTGTAACCTCATGGTCCGCTCCGACAAATTCCAGCTTCATGTTCTGTCCTCCTCGCACGGTTTGCAAATCAATTGCATTTATTATATCATAACGGCAGAGAATTGACCAAAGAGGGTATGCAAATGAAGAAAATCGTATTGACCGGAGGCGGCACGGCCGGCCACGCAACTCCGAATATCGCCATGATTCCGAGACTTCAGGAACTCGGCTATGAAATCAGCTATATCGGCTCCTACACCGGCATTGAAAAAACCCTGATTGCGGATTACAGGGACGTTGCCTACTACAGCATTTCGTCCGGAAAATTCCGCCGCTATTTTTCGCTGAAAAATCTGACTGACCCGTTCCGCGTCCTCAAGGGCATCGGGGATGCAAAAAAACTTCTGCGGAAAATAAAGCCGGACATCGTCTTCTCAAAGGGAGGCTTCGTTGCCGTCCCCGTCGTGCGTGCCGCGCACGACATGAAGATTCCGGTCCTGATCCATGAATCGGATATGACGCCGGGGCTTGCCAATAAGCTCTGCATCCCTCTCGCTAAAAAAATCTGCTGCACTTTCCCGGAAACACTGGACAGCCTGCCGCCGACCAAGGCGGTCCTGACCGGAACGCCGATCCGGGAAGACCTTCATCACGGCACGCGCGAAGCCGGTCTTGCTTTCACGAAATTCAGCGGAACCCGCCCAATCGTCATGGTCATCGGAGGATCGCTGGGGGCATCTCCTGTGAATAATGCCGTCCGCAAGGCTCTTCCGGAGCTTCTTCCGAAAGCCGATGTCGTGCATCTGTGCGGCAAGGGGAAAGTGGATGACAGCCTTCAGGGCCTGAAGGGATACCGCCAGTACGAATACATCAAGAAGGAACTCCCGGATTTATTTGCCATGGCAGACGTCGTGATTTCACGTGCAGGTGCCAATGCCATCTGCGAGCTGCTTTCGCTCCGCAAGCCGAGTCTTCTGATTCCGCTTTCGTCTCATGCCAGCCGCGGAGACCAGATCCTGAATGCGAGATCATTTGAGAAGCAGGGTTTCTCGGTTGTCCTGGAAGAGGAACAGATTACGACGGAACTGCTCGTAAAGACACTGGTGGACCTGTATCACCACCGGCAGAAATACATCGATGCGATGGAAGCCAGCCCGGTGACGGATTCAGTTGCGAAGATTACGAATCTGATTGAAGAGACAGTTGCCGCGCATTCGGACTGATTATATTTCTTTTTCACAGGACTCCCTGCAGAGTCGCAGGCAGCCTTCGAGGACTTTGCCGTAATTTTCCGCGCGATGGGGAAAGAGGCATGACGAACAGTCCTTGATTCCTTTCGGCGTATGCGTAAAGCTGCCGCCGCACCGGTCACCCATTGCATACAGCGGGCAGTAGCAGAACAGGCAGCTGAAGTTTTCGGGATCAGCACCCTCATGACAGGGGAAATATTCACAGTCCCTGTTGGAGAAATAGCGGCTGCTGTTTTTCGGTTTCATTCCCCGGTCACCTCTCTCACAAGCCGGACGGATTCTTCTGCATCCTGCCTGTCCAGGCACTCCATCGTCAGATCACAGTCCGGGCTGTCCGAAAGGACTCTTTCGATGATCTTCTGCCAGGCAACCGTTCCCTTTCCGAGCCCCAGATGCTCATCGCGCTCTCCGTGATTGTCGTGAAGGTGCATTTCGCCGATCATGCCTTTCAGCGTCACCGCCCATTCATAGGCGGAAATTTTCGAAGCGCAGTTGGCATGACCGATGTCCAGGCAGAGACGGATCCGGGGATTTTCCGTCATCTGGATAAAGTCACGCAGCATGGAAGGATCCGGGTCGACGACATTTTCGATGCGAACCTGCAGATCCGGCCTGCCGGCAAGAAAACCCGTCCAGAAGTCCTTCATGCGTTCTGCCCAGCCTTCCCGGAAAACCATGTATGGAATATATCCGGAATGGAAAACCATTTTGCGGGATCCGATGAGGGCAGCGGCACGGTATGCCTGCTCCATCCTTTCGGCACTCACCGCCGCGATTTTTACATCATAGCTGACTGCGTTGAGATCGAAGAAGGGACCGTGCACGATGACGTCGTCCGTACCGATGATTGGAAGGCGCCTCCGGAAAATGTCCGCATGTTTCTCATCATCCAGATAGTCGCTGCGTGCGAAATCAATCGTCTCGATTCCCGCGCCCGTACTGCGGACGATTTTATTCATGATGCCGTCATCAAACATTTCCGAAACATAAATCTTCATGATTCACTCCGTCTGACTCTGTCATTCCTGCCATGCCGGTTCCCGGGAATGCGGAACATCCGCAGACTGTTCCGTTTTCCATGAATGCCCGGCATCCGCCGGATTCAGCGGATATCCTCCCATCGTTCCAGCACTTCTTTCATATGTGCGGCCACATTGAAATCATACACCTCTTCGAGGAGTCCGGCACTGAGAATTTCTTTGGAATCGCCGTGTGCAAGAATCTTTCCGTCCTTCATAAAGACAAGATAATCCGCAAGCTCCACCGCAAGGGAAATGTCATGGAAGACCCCGACGACCGTGCGTCCCGGCTCCGACGACCATTTCTTCAGATAATCGACAAGGGACTTCTGCGCCGACAGGTCAAGATGATTCGTCGGCTCATCAAGGAGGATCACCGGTGCTCCCTGTGCAATGGTGCGCGCAAGAAAGACCCTCTGCAGCTGTCCTCCGGACAGTTCGGTAATCTGCCGGTTTCTCAGCTCATAAAGGCCTACCGCCTCCAGACACTGTCCGGCCTTTTCCCGGTCTTCTTTCGTCGGCTCCCCCAGAATGCTGCTCGAATACAGATATCGTCCGAGAAGGACCGTTTCAAAAACCGAATAGGAAAAGAAAATATCCGAAAACTGCGTCATCATGGAAACATGGCGGGCAATCTCTTTCCGTTTCATTTCCCTGAGATTTCTGCCGTCAATCCGGATTTCCCCCGTACCGGGCAGAAGACCGACCATCGTGCGGAGAAGTGTCGTCTTGCCGCAGCCGTTTTTCCCGAGGATGCAGACATTTCTCCCCATCGGGACAGAGAAGGAAATATCGTGCAGAATCATCTCTTCTTCCCTGCCCGCGGTTCCGTATCCGGCTGACACATGCGACAGTTCAATGCTTGACCCATTCATCTGCGATTCCCCCTGAAGAAGACATAGGCAAAGAACGGTGCCCCGATCAGCGCCGTGACGGAGCCCACCGGTATTTCCTGCGGCGACAGGACCGTGCGCGACACCAGATCCGCAATGGCCATGAATGCACCGCCGAACAGGACAGACATCGGCAGGACGTACCGGTGCGAAGATCCGAAAACGCGTCTCACGACATGCGGGGCGATCAGATCGATAAAGCCGATGACGCCGGTGAAGCAGACGGCGATGCCGGTAAGAAATGCCGAAACGGCAATCAGGATTTTCTTCATTTTCCGGGAATCGACGCCGATCGTCAGCGCCTGTTCATCGCCGAAAGTCATGATGTCCATTTCACGCGAAAAGCGCATCAGCAGAAGCGTACCGAACAGGCACGCCGGAAAAAGAACGGAAACGTGATACCAGGTACGCGAGGAAAACGAACCCATCGACCACAGGAGCAGCTGGCGGGAATTGTCCGGCGTCAGGGCAGAAAGCAGTGTCAGAATCGCATTGACAAATAAGGAAAGCACCATCCCGATCAGGATGATGGTATAGTTGTGCATGCCCCGGTCGATCCTTTCGGACAGTATGATTGCCGCAAAGACAGTACCCAGTCCGAAGAGGAATCCCATGAAGGGGAGGGTAAAGGAACCGATCAGCGGGATGGAGAAGCCGCTGACGATCACGATGGCGGCACCGAGAGAGGCACCGGAAGAAACGCCAAGGGTAAAGGAAGATGCCAGCGGATTCTGGAGTACCGACTGCATAACGGTTCCGGATGCCGCAAGACAGCCTCCGACCAGAAAAGCCGTCAGCGTCCGCGGCAGACGGATTCCCCAGAAAATGGAAACCGCGGAATCCGTGATGTTCTGCGGCAGCGCCGTTCCGAAGCATTTATGACAGAAAATTGCCCACATATCCGTAAAGGGGATGCTGACGCTTCCGATGCCCATGCTGACCAGCAGTGCCAATACAGCAAGGATAATCGAAAGAATCACTTTCATCCGGTTATTCAGGTACGAACCTCGTTCTGCCATAACGCCTCTTCTGCAAAAAGGATTTCAGACTCCGTCATCATTTCCCGCAATCTCAGAAGCAACCGCCGCATATTCATCCGGGTAAACGGCAACCGCCATTTCCCGGAGGGCTTCGATGATTTTTTCCGAAGGGATCATGACGGAATCATTGTTGATGTAAGTGACTGCCTGATTCTTCACGGCTGCCACGTTCTCCCATCCCGGCAGGGACATGATGTCTCCGACCGGATCCTGCGACAGGTCTGAGCCGGTCAGAATGACGTCCGGATCGGCTGCAATGGCCGCCTCATCCGTAACCGAAATCCAGCTCTCCTGATCACCCATCACGTTTTTCGCTCCGATCAGGGAAATCATTTCGTCAATATAGGTACCTTTTCCGACGCTGTAAATGGACGGAGATCCGGAAATCTCAAACAGCACCGTTTTCTTATCCGTGATTTTCGAACCGATGGCCGTAATCTCGTCGATGCTCTTCTGCATCTCTTCGATCACTTTTTTCCCACCTTCGCTCTGACCGACACAGTCCGCAACAAACTGAATGTCTTCCTGGATGCCTTCGACGCTCGTGCTGCTGGGAATATCAGCAACACAGATTCCGGCATCGCGCACGGACTGATAGACATCATCGCCCCCGTAGGAACTCATGCCGGATGTGAAGACGATATCCGGATTCAGCGCCGTGATTTTTTCATTGTCCGGTGACATCATGTCAAACTGCGGAATGTCTGCCGGGAGATCTGATACATACTTCGGGGACTGCGTATCGCAGGCGACGACCTTGTCAATCATTCCGAGATCATTAAGCATTTCCGTCTGGGCAGGTGACATGGAAATGATCCTGTCCACGGTATCCGGAATCGTGATCTGATTTCCGCTGCGGTCCTCCGCCGGTTTGGATGAAGACGAAGAATCCGCTTCAGAAGCTGCAGATGATGCAGACGAAGACGCCGTGCTCTCCGCCTCCGAAGATTCTGAAGACGATGCTTCGGAAACGGATGCAGCGGATGCCGATGCGGCTGCCGATACAGACGATGCTGTCTGACTGCTGCCGCAGCCTGCCAGGAGAGATGCGGAGACGGCTGCCGTAAGCAGAAATGCCCATACTTTTTTCATTTTCAGATAACTCCTTCCTCTTAATAAGATGTGTGTTCTGCCGGCCGCATGGGCCGGAAATAAAAATGCTGCATGTCATCTGACATGCAGCACAAATATCCTTCCGGGAATCGAGCACCTTCCTAAGTCACGAAGAAGATCTGTGCTGTCTGCATCCTGCAGTGATCTGACTTAAGACGTTTTCCGTCCATCACAGTAGCGGCTCTGCGGGGCTTCCCACCCCATTCCCTGCCTGAATGCATCGCTTTATGAATATGCGGATACTTTATCATGGATAAAGAAAAATGTCTATCGGATTTTTCCGTACAGCCGGACGGCTGTTCCGTTCCTAAATCGCCTTGATTGCATTGACCGGGCATAAGTCGACGCATGCCCCGCAGCTGTCGCATTTCTGGTAATCGATGACCGCAATATCGTTAATATCCATGTCGATGGCCGATGTCGGGCAGCCGAGACAGGCTGCGCAGCTGACACATTCTTCTTCCATTACCCTGTAGTTTTTTTTCTGTTCTGTTCCAGTTCCGCCGCTTACCTGCTTAACTTCCTCTTCCGACAGCTTCCGGTTCTCTTCATTCATTTTCGATTCCTCCGTTCTGTCCTAATGGGCTTGACGGATGCAATGATACAAGGCAATCTGCAACAAAACCGCAACAAATTTTCCTTATTTCAATTTCTGTCCGAGACCGCAGACAATCCTTGTCACATGTTCCGCCTTTCCGGCAAGAATGCACAGGACTCTTCCGGTCGTATCCCTCCAGATCCGTTCAAAATCATCCGCCGGGATGACTCCCGATCCGATCTCATTGGAAATGATGCAGATATCCGGATTTCTTTCCGTCAGTTTTTCCGCAGCCGAAACCGGGTCTGTCCCGTCCTCAATCAGGCGCCGGACATACTGTTCGAAATTCCGCAGAATCCGGACTCCCTCCGGCGGATCCGCCGGCAGTTCTTCGCCGCCGCGGACGCATTCTTCCGGCAGATTTTTTTCTCTGAGCACATAATCCAGTTTTCCCTGGGCGATTCCGCCTACAAACAGTTCCATTTCCTAACCTCTCATCAGAACCAGCGAAAAGGCCGCCGGAAGAATTGCAAAAAAAAGTTCCGTCAGAATCAGATAGAATCCGAGAAGGTCTCCGGTGATTCCTCCGAAGTTTTTCAGAGCCATCCTGCGGAAAAGAAAATAGCCGCCGAAGGAAATCAGGGCTGCTGCCGCACCTGCCCACGGATAAATCATAGCCGTGAAAAGAAGAGCGGCCGCCGTCATCGTGAACAGCACGACGCGGACCTTTCCCGCCGCTGCCGAACCGGCAAACTGATAAGCCGTTCCGTTCCCGCGGGCATTTCCGATCGTAAGCAGGGCAATGCCGCTCATGCAGCGGGAAAGGAAAAAGCCGGTGCAGAAGACCGCTGTCATTTTCCATCCGGAAATTTCCGAAATGGCCGAACTATAAAGCAATTCAAAAATCACGGTCATGATCACCGCAAAGGCTCCGATATGACTGTCCTTGAGGATTTCCAGGCGGCGTTCTTTTTCCCGGTGGGAATGCAGGGCGTCCATCGTATCCATGTAGCCGTCCATGTGAATGCCTCCCGCAATCAGAAGCGGTATCGCCGCACACACACAGCTCCGGGCAAGAGAAGCGATGCCGGCTGCTTCACAGATCCGCAGCCAGGCATAGCAGAATCCTCCTATTACCGCACCGACCAGCGGAAAGAAGCAGAGGGCATAGCGCATGTCTTCTTCCTTCCATTCCATCCTCGGCATCGGAATACCCGAATACATGGAAAAGGCAATCACAATTCCTTTAAGCAGATGCATTTTCATTTCCTTTCAGGAAGAGCGGGCAGGTATAGACCACCTCGACCGCCCGGTCCGAAGCTTTCAGGACAGCCGCGTTGACTTCTCCGAGATTCCGGATATATTCGGCAGTTTCCTTTTCATAAGAAATGCCATCGGAAAAAATCAGGTTTGAGACGACGACCAGATTTCTCACCTTTTCGGAAAGCGCAAGAACTTCCCGGACGGTCCTGCCTGCACCATGGCCGTCATCCGCGGAACCACCACCCCCGTCCCCCTGGTTCCCGGTACCGCCGAACATCTCATTTGCCAGAAGATTCGACAGGCATTCCAGAAGAACCGTCGCCTCCGGATGGTCTGTCAGCACAGGAATCCTGTCGATATCCCTGGATGCCTCAATGGTCTGAAAGCCTTTTCCGCTCCGTCTCAGGCGATGGCGCGCGATGATGATATCGTTTCCCGGTCCTTCCGGACTCAGCGTCGCAAGATAATAAAGCGGACCGCCTTCGGAAAGGCGCACGGCTTCCGTTTCCGCCCAGCCGGATTTTCCGCTGGCGCCGCCGCCCAGCACCAGAGTCAGCATGTTAATTCTTCCGCTTCCGGAATTCGTTTCAGCATTTTTTCTCTCCTGTCTCAAATTCTCGGTAAGCTTCCATGCCGATTCCCGAAAACGAAGAACCGGTACGATATACAGCAAGCGCCGAATCCAGAAGGTGCAGCATCATAACTGCACCGGTGCCTTCGCCCAGAGCCAGATCCGCGTCGATTACGGCATGCATTCCCAGTTCGCGGAATACCGCTGTCGCAATCGGCTCCCTGCTCAGGTGGGAAGGAATCAGAAAATCCTTCGTTCCCGGAAGAAGTCTCTCCGCAATCAGGGCTGCCGCTGCGGAAATGCACCCGTCCATCACGACCGGAATGTGCCTGACGGCTCCGCCGATAAACAGCCCGGCTGTTGCTGCGAGGTCGAAGCCGCCGACCGCACACAGAACGCCGAATGCATCCGCCTGCTCCAGCCCGTATTTTGCGATTCCCTCTTCTATGACTTTTCTTTTCCGCAGAAGTCCCGCATCATCCAGTCCGGCTCCTCGTCCAGTGAGCTGATCCGCCGGCAGATGAAGCAGCGCGGCGGTTACCGCGGCCGAAGTCGTGGTATTGCCGATGCCCATTTCTCCGGCCGCCAGGATGTCATATCCTTCACGAACAGACCGTTCCGCCAGTTCGAATCCGGTGCGCACGGCAAAAAGGGCTTCTTCTCCGCTCATAGCCGGTTCTTTCAGAAAATCTTTGGTTCCTTCCGCCGCTTTCTGCTTCAGCACGCCCGGGAAATCCCGGCTGTCGGCAATGCCTACGTCAGCCGGAAACACGTCGCAGTGTGCCTCCCCTGCAATGGCGCAGATATTTCCGCCGCCTTTTCCGATATTTTCCGCAACCTTTGCCGTCACTTCGCGTCCGCACTGGGTTACACCCTCTTCAGTAATGCCGTTGTCTGCACAGAAGACAAAGACGCGTCGGCGGTCAAGCCGAACATCCGCATTTCCCCGGATTCCCGCAATCTGCACGAGGATATCCTCCAGCCTTCCCAGCGAATGCAGCGGTTTGGCGATGGTATTCCAGTGAGCGCGGGCAGCCTCTTCCGCCTCCGCGTTCCTCGCAGGCTTCTGATTTCCGCCCGAAGCATCCCTCAGGAAGTTCTGCAGTTTCTGATCGTCCGGAATTTTCGGGTTCACTCTCCTGCCGCCTTGAATTTCTTCAGGATTTCATCCCGCGCATCATCGGTCAGTTCACCCGGATTCCAGGCAACGATGACATCGCCGTCTTTGTAGCGCGGAATCAGATGGATATGGAAATGAAACACCGTCTGGCCGGCGCACGGCTTGTTGTTCTGGACAATATTGAATCCGTCGCAGTCCATGGCTTTCGTCATGCGGACTGCAATCTTTTTGGCCAGCTGAAAGGCACGGCCCAGAAGGTCATCCGGAATCTCATAAATATCCGCATAATGCGCCTTCGGAAGAATCAGGCAGTGTCCCTTTGTTGCCGGTCCGGCATCCAGGATTACCCGGAATTCATCATCTTCATACAGTGTCGCCGTCGGAATTTCTCCGTTTGCCAGTTTGCAGAAAATACAATCAGACATTTTTAAGCCTCCTCTTTTCAGTTCCCGTTCTTCTTTTGCATTTCTTATTCCGTTTCCTGTGAAATGACAGCCGTCTTCGGCTTCCTGTACAGAATCATGCTCAGGATGAAGCCGGCAGTCAGACCTCCTATGTGCGCGGTATTTGCCACATTTGCCGCTACAAGACCGAAATACAGCGACAGGGCCAGCATGACAGCCATCTGCATCAATGAAAGATTCTTCACACGCCCCTTGTTCCGGATAATGACCCAGATCAGGGCTCCCATGACTGCAAAGACCGCTCCCGATGCTCCGACCGAAATGACGGCTTCGCCGTTTTTCGCATAAAAGTAAAAGGAAACAAGATTCCCCGCAAGTCCCCCGAGCAGATAAACCGCCAGAAACCGGATATGTCCGATCAGCGGCTCCAGCGTGATGCCGAGGGCGACAAGAAGCAGCATGTTGTTGAGCAGATGCTGAATACCCGCATGCAGGAACATGGCGGTAAACAGCCGCCAGTATTCGCCCTGCTGAACATAAGGCGTATAGAAAGCGCCCCATTTCAGGAGGACATTACTGTCCATGGTGCTTCCTGTCGTTATTTCAATAATCAGAAACAGGACGATATTGACAGCCGCCAGGGCAATCGTAACCGCCTGCAGATATCTCTTTTCTGCCATGGTGCTATTGTATAATGAAAACAATAAAAAAGAAAGGCAGTTTCTTCTGCCTTTCCCGGTATCTGGTCCTTTTCGCTGTTTTCTTCTCTAGGGACTCTCCTGCTGTTTCTTTTCTTCTCTTTCCGGTGCGGCAGACTTTTTTCTTCTCAGCCGAAGGGCCAGAAGGGCACCGGATGCGGCAGCTGCCGCCGCGGTCCCGAAAATCATTTCCGGTTCGGTTTCTTCCAGAATCCGCAGATGCAGGACTGTATAGAGAAGCAGGACTGCCAGCAGCCCGCCGCCGATCAGGAAGAGGGTCCTGCGGTCCAATTTTAATTTTGCCCGCCATCCGCCCTTCCCTGCCGGCCGGGCGCTGTTTCTTCGCCCGCATACCGTTTCAGGTTCTTCCGGACCGCAGGACTCCTCTTCCTCTGATTCTTCTCTGCTGAATTCCGTGAAATCTTCTGTCCCGTCAAATGTACCGCTCCCGGTTTCTTCGGAACTTCTGATTCTCTGCTCCGGCTTTCCTGTCAGGAAGGCGATCATCTTTTCGAGACGTACATCCTCTTCCTTGACCATCCTGTAAAAACGGTAGCCGAACACGACGGCCTCGCTGTCCTCACGGTCAATCCTTTCCAAAAGGAATTCCGTCATTTCCCGGAGGCCGGTGCGGAAATCGCGTCCGTAGAAAGGAACAAACAGCAGGCAGGTTTCTTTTTTCTCCCGGTCCAGAAAAATCATTTTCGGCTCAAGGCAGAGATGGTCCGTGCAGAGAAGATAGTCTTCCATTTCCGCGGGAGTCCGGAGAATCCCCGTAAGGATCCATTGAAGCTCCTCTTTCCTGAATTCCCGTTCCGCGCAGAAATCCGTCAGAGAGACTTTCGCGGAAATGTCATAGGAAAATCTCGTTTCATTGTTGACGTGCCGTACGCCGCACGGAAGCAGTCCTTTCACGTGACAGGAAAGAAACATCCTGGTCTCATACGATCTTCCCGCGCTGTCATCTGCGCGGACGGTCAGGCTTGTGCGGTTCAGTTCCTTCTGAAACTCTCTTTCCATTTCAGTCCTCCGGCAGCGATTCTGCAGCCCGCAGCTTCCGTATGAAACTGACAGGATCCACGATCGCATATTCTCCTTTTTCGGAAATGCTCCATTTCCAGCCTCCGTACAGCGCGATTGTGTCTGCTGCAAATGAAACGATCCTTGTATTTCCGCTCTCTTCTTTCACCCTGGAAAGATTCATTGCCGCAAAGAGCTCCGGATTCTCCGGGTCGTGTCCGCTGATGGCCTGCTCGCAGGCGGCCGCGGAAAGACAGGCCCGGCTGCAGACATGGAAGTTCAGATAGAAGACAGCAAAAATGACAAGCAGGATGCAGGGGCTCAGAAGGGCCGCTTCCAAGGTAAAGGAAGCCCGCCGCAGATTCTCTGCGGATTTACGGCAATCAGACGGATTCATCATATGGTTTTTCCTGGGATGTTTTTTGAAAGAACGGAAGAGCTTGAATGGAGTGTAATTCAAATCCATTGGATTTCTCAAGACGGAAAAATGTACGAACTTCGTAATGGATTTTTCGTATATTATTTACATTGGTGTGGTAACATGATAGAAATATCAAAAATATGTCCAATCAGTTTTTCCTACTGCAAATCGTTTTTCAGGGAGGTGCTTCATGATATCAAAACGTCTGTCCGCTGCTTTCATTTCCGCAGCTCTTACCGCTGTCCTTCTCGCCGGGTGTGCAGCTCCTGCCGCACCGGCATCATCGTCCGTTGCTTCATCTGCAGGCTCTTCCGTTCCGTCCACTTCGGCAGAATCCGTTCCTGCCGAAACGCCTGCCGTGACGCCGACCTCTGCACCTGCGGAAACCCCGACGCCTGCACCGACCGAAGAACCTGCACCGGATCCCTCAGCCCTTGCTTCCGCAGCAAAAGCATTCATCGAAGAGGAAGGTTATGCAGATATCCGCGGGAAACAGTATTCCGCCGACATCCTCCATTCCGAAGCTCTTGCGGCTTATATGCATGCCGGCGCCGCTCCGTTTGATAAAGGATATCTCGGTTATGCAATTGATGATTTTGATCTGGATGGTACGGAGGACGCTCTTTTCGTAACGATAGAAAAAGATCAGAAGTCTGTTGACGTTTCAGGTTATTCCCATAATGCCTATGATTTCCGGCTTCAGCTGGCCAAGCTGAACGGCAGCTCCTTTACCGCTTCCGGCACTCAGGAAGTTACCGTTGATGCCCTGCCGGTCAATGTCTCTGCCGATTTCTTCTATAAAGTCTACGACGACCATATCGGCATCTTTGTCGATATCAGCGGCTACGAGTGGACAGACGACGGCGGATACGGAAAGCTTGTGGAATACAGCTGCAAAAACGGGCAGATTTCCGTCTATAACGATACCTTTGCAAGTTTCTGGGGCGATACCGGATACACCATCATGCCGGAAACCCTGAAGGATCAGTTCGGTGACAAGGCTTCCGATTTTGATTCCTTCGGATTCCGCCTGCCGGACCGTTCCTACCGCGGACCGATGATCATGGATCAGGATGCCTCCTGTATCCGCCTGGCAAGAGTACTGAGCACACAGACCATCGATGAAACCCTTGCTACGGAAACCCCGGATCTGACAGGATACCTGACATATACCGTTTACGGGTTCCAGACCGACTGATTCCTGCCGATTGAAAAAACGGGCAGACTGCCCGTCTGCCCGTTTTATACATTCAATGATGATTTTCCGGATTACCGCAGCAGCGGAACCGCTGTTATTCTGCATTCGGATATTCGTTGCAGAGCAGGCGGTACGGAGTCTCATCTTCTTCAATCTTCGGGAAACGCCCTACCGGAGGATTAAAGCGGTTATCTGTATTGTCATCGTTGCACTGACTGACCTCGCCGATCAGGACGGGACCGGTGCCTTTTTCGATTTCGAAATCATGATAGAGATACGGTTGGATGGAAATGCTCATGCCGGGTTCCAGGCGGATCTGCGTACCCGCCTTAACCTTGCGCACGATACCGTCCGTATGGACGGTTACGTCGCTTTCCCTGTCCACCTCTTCATCCGGAAGAGAATTATAGACCCGGATCAGAAGAACACCGCCGGCACGATTGATGATGTCCTCCATTTTCTTCCAATGGAAATGATTCGGCGCATACTGTCCTTCTTTCAGATACAGCAGTTTCTCCGCATAAGTCTTCTTATACCTGTCCTGCATATTCAAGTTTCCGTTCCGCAGTGTAATGAGTGAAAAACCGATCTCATCGAATTTTCCGAGACCGTAATCCGTAATATCCCAGCCGAGCATATTGTCACGGATTTCATCGCATTCATGTCCCTTCGTCGTCCATTCTTCAGGCGTCCAGCCGCAGAACGGCGGAAGGCTGACACAATTCTTACTGACCATATTTTCCAGTTCCTTCAATGCAAGATTTATTTCACTGCGTTTCATCCCGTACTCCTTTCGTTCAGTACGCTGAGGCTCAAAGACGGTCAATATAAGCCAGTTTTACAGAATATGTCCGGCTTCCGCCGGCAGCAAGCACCGGTGCCATACATCCTTTTTCACCAATGGCCGGGCCGTCCATAAACATATTCATCGGTTCCATGCCAAGCACATATTCCCCTTTGCCCAGCATCTTCCACTCACAGAAATAAGGAAGTTCCTTTGCGTCAAATTCTACCCGGACGCCAATGGAAAGCTTTTCATTGAAAACCGTATAGGAACATTTCCCTTTCCTGTCCGGACGGATCTTATGGAAATAGCAGCGCTCCGGATAAGGATAGCCCGGTGCTTCAATCACATTCCATGCCTTTACCGTTTCGGCCGCATTCTGCGTGCGCGGCGTCACTTCTTCCGAATCAAGAAGAATCTTTGTTCCGTCCTGCAGAAGAGGATATCCGTAGTTCAGATGATAGAGAAGACCAAACTGCCTGCGTCCGAATCCATGGTTCGTCACTTTGTCCGTGATCGTGATGCTGTCGTCCTCATAGGAAAAGGCAAGCCTTCTTTCCAAAGAAAGATTCTCACCGAAAATTCTTCCTTCCTTCATCGTCCCTTTCAAAACAAGTCCGGGAACTCCCTTGGTCATTGTGCGCTCGTAGCTGACATTTTCCGCAGGAATGTTGTCAATGCGCCCGTGAAGTCCTTTCATCTCCCCATACACTTCCTTCGGTACGCCGATGTTCTGAAGTCCGCCTGTCGTCAGCTGGCCGACAAAGAAGTTCCGCAGGAAATGTGCGTCTCCCGCTTCATAGAACTCCGCATTCCGCACTCCCTGCGGGGCCAGATAATTCATGTTTTTTCCTTTGTAGCGCACCTGGAAAAGATCCATGCAGCGTCCGGGCAGGACAGATGCGGAAAGATTCCCTCCGTTGTCAATCCTCATGACACGGACGCCTTCCGACATGCCGTCGGAAAGAAGCGCTTCCTGATATCCGATCAGCTGATTTTCATTGCCGATATACGGCTGAATCTCTTTATATGTTTTCATGTCTTCAGTCCTTTGCCTTCGGGTATTCGTTGCAGAGCAGACGGTAAGGCGCTTCATCTTCCTCGATGGCCGGAAAACGTCCGACCTTCTCATAGAAATAATTATCTGTCGTATCGTCGTTGCACTGCGATACTTCCCCGATGAGAATATCGCCGTCACCGGGCAAGGTATCGAAATCATGATACTGATACGGCCAGAGGGTAATGCTTTCTCCGGGATGCAGTTCGATTCCGGTTCCTGCCTTCACATAGTAAGAGCGTCCGTCACTGTTGACGCAAACGTCATCATCGGAGCGGCTTCCGTCCTGATTGGCATGATAGACATGAATGATCATAGTCCCTCCGCCGCGGTTGATGATGTCCTCACTTTTGGACACATGATAATGCAGCGGGAAATGCTGTCCGTCTTTGAGATAAATCAGTTTTTCCGCATAGACCTTCTTATATTTGTCTTTCATCTTCTGATTCCCGTTACGGATTGTAATCAGCGAGAAGCCGATCCTGTCGAAGTTCTCCAGACCGCAGTCGGTAATGTCCCAGCCCAGGCAGTTGTCGCGGATTTCGTCGTACTCGTGCCCGCGCTTTTCCCATTCCTCCGGCTCCCAGTTGCAGAAAGGCGGAAGCGGGAAAGAATGCTCAAAAGCCATCTTCTCCATTTCCTTGATGCATTGATTGATTTTTGATCGTTTCATGAAATGCCTCCTATCAGTATTTTGTTTCAGCCAGGATCATTTCAGGCCTGTCTGTCTGCTTCTCCACAATGGTTTCCCAGTTGGTGATCAGCTCCAGCAGAGCGTCGATTACGGCCGTTTCTTTCAAGTGTGCGTAATTCTTATAATAGTTGAAGGATTCTTTTCTTCCGGTAGAAATCAGGGCATAATCGCTGATTTCAGAGATTTCTGAATTGGCAAAGGCAGTAATGGAAATTGCCTTCATCCCTTTTTCTTTTCCGAGCTTGATTCCTTCGATGACCTGCTTGGAACTGCCGGACTGTGAAATCGCAACCACAATATCATCCGAGGAGCCCAGGTTGATATGGTTCAGGAAATATTCTGGTCCCATGTCGGTAAAACAGCGGACACCGATTCTCATCAGGCGGAAGCTCATGTAAAGGGCCAGGGGCATCGTATTGCCCACGGCAATGATATAGGCCTGATTGCAATTCTTGATCATTTCCGCGCAGTTCCGCATCGCTTCCTGATCGATGTTCTCCCCAATCTCACGGATCGACTGAGAATACTTCTGGAAAATGCCTTGGATTGCATTCGGCTGATCCAGCTCTTCGGTATCCGGCTGGCTGTTGCCGACCTCCTTGGCCAGCAGGATCCTGAACTGATAATAACCGCTGTATCCCAGATGATGGCACAGCCGGATGACAGTCGCTTCACTGACGTCCGACTGCTTTGCCAGTTCCGCCACATTCATATTGACAGCTTCCTGCGGCTTGTCCAAAATAAAATCAGCGACCTTGCGCTCTGCCGTATAAATCTTTTTGTATTTCTCTTTTATGATTTCAATAACCGAGCCTGTATTTTCCATAATACCGTCTCCGTGAAATATTATTTTTTTTATTATATTCTAATATTTCATCAGAAGCAAATCTGAACACCGGCCACAAAAGAATCTCCCAGTCCAATGGTATATTTTGGCCGGTCAAGGTATCTCGACGGAACGACAACTGCATCGCTGCAGGCTTTTTCCCTGCACTCTGTTCCTTTCGGGCTGAACGGAAGCTTCATGACTTCTGCAATCTTTTCCATGTCTCCGTACCAGCCGTTCATGGCCTTTGATGTCGCCATCAGATTTCCGTAAATCAGACCTTTCTCAATATCGGCTTCCAGACTGTCTCCGCAGTACATGGAGTAGTCTTTCGTATGTACAATCACGCCCTTACGGACATGGAATCTGTCGCGCAGGAATTGTGTCCCTGCGATGACGGAACGAATATCCTCGATATCCACCTGAAATCCGTAATCCGACAGGGCTGCTTTCAGTTCCTCTTCATTCAGGCTGATGATATCTGAAATCGGGCAGATCATCTTATAGCAAAGCTCCTGGATAAGCGGATCATGAAAATGGGCATTTTCAAAATAGGCGATTCCGTGAGAATTGGCCGCCCTGTATTTTTCGACATGTCTGCTTACATACTGCAGTCTTCTCTCCAGAAGTTCCCTGTTTTTGAGGCAGTTGAAACTGGACAGGACATTGCTGCGGACATCTTCGGCATGATTTTCAATATAGGAAAAATATCCTTCGTTGAACGGTACTGTTGCATTGACCGTAATTTTCGTGATAATCAGGCGGTTCGAGTTCGGAATCGTAATTTCCTTCGATCCCAGTCGGATGACATCGCCCTTTTTAAACTGCATGATGTAATGGATTTCCTGCTCTTCTTTCTGGGAAACCCGGCCGGTATGAATCAGATTTCCGTCCGCGTCCGCCGTATAGATATACGGGCTGTTCAGGATATCGCAGACCTCTTTTGAATCATCTGTCAGATGGACGATGGACGGGCAGCCGACCTCAGCCAGAGCAAGGGCTCCCTGCGTTGCGGTTCCTCCCATCCCATTGGCGGTTTCAAAAATTCCGTCCAGGATGGAGACATCCCTGATTTCGGCCTCGCCTCCTTTTCCGCTCCGGCAGTATTCCACTGTCGTCCGCAGAAAATCTTCCATAGTCTCAATACAGTCCGGCATCTTCATATTTGCAAGATCTTCGCCCGGCAAGTATTTTTCTAGCAGTCCGTTCAGGATTTCCGTATCAAAACGGCTCAGTACGTCCAGATTGCTTGTATATCCCAGTGCGGCAAATGCACCGGCCCTTTTTCTTGCGGCGATTTCGCCTTTCATTCCATTAAATACTTCCTGATATCTCTCTGTCATATTCATGGCGATTTCCCTGCCTGTCTTTATTTTTCTCAAAAATAAAACACCCCCGAGAAGCATCTTCATACCTCTCGGGGATCATACGGTTTCGATCAGTATAACGCTGCCTTGTTATCATCCTGGAACAGGTGGATTTTCTGAGAAGCGACTTTTTCCATTGCCTCGATACACGGCGGCTCAATCATGTTCGGCTCTCTTAATCCCTCATCCTTCAGGACTTCTCTCATCTTCGTGTAGTAAGCAACCTTGATGTCCGAAGAGATATTGATCTTGTTGATGCCGAGCGTGACGGATTTTCCGATTTCCTCGTCCGGGTTGTTGGATCCGCCATGAAGAACCAGCGGAATGCTGACCCTGGACTTGATTTCCTTGAGAATATCCAGCTTCAGTTCCGGCTTCATGCCTGCCGGATAAAGCCCGTGGCAGGTTCCGATTGCAACAGCCAGCGTATCCACGCCGCTCTTCTCTACGAATTCAGCCGCATCTTCCGGCTTCGTATAGATAATGACCTGTTTTTCATAGGTCGCTGCATCGGTTGTGCCGATGGTGCCGAGTTCTCCTTCAACTGATACATTTACAGCATGGGCTGCTTCACAGACTTTTTTGCAGATCGCGATGTTCTCCTCGAACGGCTTGCTGGAACTGTCAATCATGACAGAAGTGAAACCGTCCTGGATTGCTTCGATCACCTGTTCAAAAGATGCGCCGTGATCCAGATGGATGACTACCGGCAGGAAAGACTTCATGGCTTTCTGGCGGATTGCTGCAACCGCGTCATCACCGATATGATGAAGCTCATCCGGATGGATTGCGATGATCACCGGAGCATTCTCTTTTTCGCAGATGTCCATGATTCCGTTGAACATCGCATAAGAACTGATATTGAAGGCAGGTACTGCAAAGTTGTTTTTGTTTGCTACTGCAAGCAGGTCTTTCATGTTATAAAGCATTTTTTTCTCCTCCGAATAATTTATTTTCTGTTAATTCTTTACTGCTCCTGAAGTCATGCCTGCGATGAAATACCGCTGGAAGAACAGGAATAAAACCAAAACAGGAAGTGACCCCAGAACACTCATGGCCATCATCGTATTCCACTCATACGCATGCTGCCCCATCAGCAGGCTGATTCCTACCGGAACAGTCCTCATATCGTTTGTCTGAGTCAGGGCAAGCGCGAAGAGGTATTCGTTCCATGCCTGCATAAAAGTATACATGCCGACTGAGACAAGTCCCGGAATGGACACCGGAACCAGGATCTTCCAAAGCGCCTTGAATCTTGAACCACCGTCAATCATGACTGCCTCGTCAAGATCTTTCGGAAGGGTATTCATATAACCGGTCGTCATCAGGATGGCATAAGGAAGCGTAAAAATCAGATACGTAAGTATCAGGGCAAAATAAGTATTGTACAATTTCAGGAAAACAATCAGGCTGACATACGGGATCAAAAGGGTAATCGGCGGTACGGCCTGAACACTGATAATCAGAGTGCTGAGAAAATTCTTGCCCGGAAATTTAAAACGGCTGAATGCATAAGAAGCCAGGATTCCGATAACAAGCGTCAGTACAACGACCACAAGTGAAATCATATAGGAGTTCAGGAAGAAGCGAACTCTTTCCGGACTTGTGAAAATGTCCGCATATGCCTGAAGCGTAGGACTTTTCGATATAAAAGTCGGCGGCCAGGAGAACATGTCCCCATTCGGCTTGAAGGAAGACAGGAGCATCCAGACGATAGGAAGTCCCGCCCAGAGTGCACCGAAAATCAGAAGAATGATCACGATTAATTTAACATACCATTTCTTTTTTCCTACCATGTCAGTCCTCCGATTTCTGCTGTTTTACGTAGAAGACCGCCAGAATTGAACAGACAATCAGCAGAATCACAGCTGCCGCCGAAGCCTGAGCATACTGATATTTGCTGAAGGCAGCTTTGTAGATATAGGTACTGATTGTTTCCGTCGCATTGATCGGCCCGCCGCCTGTCGTCATCCAGATTAAGGCGAACTGCTGTATCGTCCAGACGCAGTCCAGCATCAGAAGACTTACAAGGATCGGTTTCAGCTGCGGAATCGTAATGTGGAAAAACTGATTGAATGCATTCGCGCCGTCGATGGCTGATGCTTCGTACAGGTCATTGGAAACCCCCTGCAGTCCGGCAAGGATGCTGACCATATAGAACGGATAGCCTGACCAGATGTTGATGATTGTAACCGCAACCAGCGCATATTTGCGTGAGCCGAGCCAGTCGATCTTATCCGTAATTCCCGGAAGCATCATGGCTATGTAATTGATGATACCGCTCGGATTCATCATCATTTTCCACAGGATTGCAATGACTGATGCGGTAAACATCCAGGGAAGGGCATAGATCACGCGGAACAAGGCTTTCGTAACATTATGAAGATAAACCGTGTTCAGGACCTTGGCGAATGTCATTCCGAGGATCATATGGGCGATTACGCTGACAATGACGAAGAATAATGTGTTTTTAACTGCCACGCCGAACGATTTATCTGTCAGGATCTTTACATAGTTTGATATCCCGACGAAAACCGGATTCTTTTCGATAATGACATTGTTAAAGAAAGAATATCCGATAACCATACAGATCGGGATAACCAGCAGGACAACGAGAATAATAATCGTAGGAGCCAGGTAGCGATAGGCTGTCAGGATCCTTCTCTTCTCTTTAACGCCCATTTTGGCTTTCGTCTTAGCTGCCATAGTGCCCTTTCTTAAAAACCGGGCCATCTACCCTTCGGCAAACAGCCCGGCGATTATAAACCTGTCAGTGTTAATGTTCAGTCTGAAAGCGAATCAGGCGAATGCCGGTGTCCATGCATCCTGAACAGCCTTCAGCATATCATCGACTGTCTTCGTATCGCCATCAGGGTAGAGCTGAAGCTGCTCATCATAGCTTCTCATCAGATCTTCAGAAGTCGGAAGTCCTGTGAATTCATTGATAGCGGTATCATTCTGATAGATCTTGTAAGCATCTGTAAACTTGGCATCCGCTGCGGAGTAATCCGGGTTTGCTTTGCTGTTGCCCGGAAATGCATTTGCAAGGACTGCAAGGTTTGCGTTGACTTCCGGGCTCATCATGTATTCGATGAACTTCATGGCTTCTGCCTGATGTTGGCAGTTGGAAGCAATGCCGATACCCCAGTTAGCAACATCCATTCCGCTCTTGCCGGAGAAACCAGTCTTTGTCGGAACCGGGATGAACTCATAATTCAGATCCGGAGCTTCTTTCTTGATTGTCGTCATATGGGCAAGTGAATCAATCATGAATGCTACACGGCCGTTCGTGAACTCTTCAACCATGTCTGCTTCCTTCATTGAGTAGGAGCCTTCGGACATAAGCCCGTTATCATACAGTCCTTTGACGAAGTTGACCGTATCAATCATATCCTGGTTGCCTGTCAGGTTCGGCTTGCCGTCTTTCAGCATGGAACCGCCTGAAGCCCACAGCCAGCTCATGAAGTTGTTCTGAATGCCGGACGGAGATTCTGTGGAAAGCGGGATTGCATATCCGGCCACACCGGACTGAGAAGCTACGATTGTCTTGCAGTCTGCCGTGAATTCATCCCATGTCGTAGGAGCTTTGTCGATACCGGCTGCTTTAAGGATGTCCATGTTGCAGTACATCGGGTATGCGAAGTTGACAACCGGGATCATGTAGGTATTCCCTTCATACTTGATCTGGCTGGAAAGCTGTGTATCATCATAGCCGTCTGTCTTCATCAGATCTGTAAGATTGGAAATTGATCCCTGTTTTGCGAAATCATAAACCCATGATCCGTCAAGACCGACAACATCTGCCATTGTTCCTGCTGCCGCGCCTGCTGCAATCTGTGTCTTTGTATCTGCGTACGGGTTGCTCAGAAGTTCAATTTTGATTCCTGTTTCTTTCGTGAATTCATCTGTGATCTCCTGAAGTTTTCCGTCAGGAAGTTCAACGCCCCACCACTGCTGGAACTTTAATGTAACATCTGAAGTTGTCGCTGTCGAAGCTGCTGTGCTGGCCGCTGCTGAAGATGCCGCCGTAGAAGCTGCTTTCGAAGCGGCTGTAGAAGCTGCCGTGCTGGCCGCTGCTGAAGATGCTGCCGATGACGTCGTAGCCGTTGACGCCGTAGAAGAACCTCCGCATGCACCGAGCGTTAAGACCATCGCTGCGGATAAAGCAAGTGCAGAAACTTTCTTAAACATACCCTTCATTCCCAATACCTCCACATGAAATTAAATTTTACAGCTTGTGAATAACACTTTGTTATGCTTACAGTGTCATTATACTGTAGTTTTATTTCACGTCAAGATATTAGTGTAATATTTTTTTATTTCAGCACTTTTAATATTATAAAGTCCTTAAATTGTGTACTTTTTTCGATTTTTCGTTCGTGTGCTCAATCTTTTTTCTTGAATGAGCACTTTAATCCATAAATAAAATTTTATTTCATACATCACTCAAAAGTATTTCCTATTCATCTCATTTTCAGAGTAAAAGTCCTTCCGCTGTCTTTGCCAGCATGGCCGCCGATTCGGTAAGCTGCTTCCGTTCTGTTTCATTTAGCGAGATGGGGACTTTCTTCTCGATGCCGCTCCGGCCGACAATGGCAGGCGTGCTGAGACAGATGCCTTCAATGCCGTACTCGCCGTGCATCATTCCCGATACCGGCAGAATGGATTTTTCATCCTTCATGATGGCTTCGCAGACTCTCTTGACGGACATAGCAATGCCGTAGTACGTTGCCTTCTTTCTTCTGATGATTTCATAGGCGCTGTTCTTGACATCCTCCGCGATTTCCCTCATCGCTTTATCATGGTCATGATAGCCTCTCATTTCACAGAAATCAGTAAGGGCGATTCCGGAAACATTAGCGCTGCTCCAGACCGGCAGCTCGCTGTCTCCGTGCTCTCCGATGATAAAGGCATGTACGCTGCGGCTGTCGACGCCGAGATGCTCTCCCAGCTTGTATTTCAGACGGGCTGTATCAAGAACCGTACCGGATCCGATAACCCGGCTTTCCGGCATGCCCGAAAGCTTCAGTGCCGTATACGTCAGGATATCGACCGGATTAGCCACAATCAGCAGGATTCCCTGATAATCCCTCTTTTTGATTTCCGGAATAATGCTTCCGAAAATCTTCACGTTTTTCTGGACCAGATCAAGACGCGTCTCTCCGGGCTTCTGTCCCGCGCCGGCTGTTACGACGATAATGGCCGCATCCGATGCATCATCATAATTTCCCGCATAGATTTTCATCGGAGCTGCAAACGGAATTCCGTGGGCGATATCCATCGCTTCCCCTTCCGCTTTTTCCGTGTCCGCATCCAGCAGGACCATTTCGGAAAACAAGCCGCTCTGCATCAGGCTGAAGGCTGAAGCAGCCCCAACGAATCCGCATCCGACAATAGCAACCTTCCGTCCGTTGATTTCTTTTTTCATTCCGGCACCTCCTGTTGACTTTCCGTATTTTCTATTATAAATCATATCCGGAAAATGGAAAACTGTCTGTTGCAAATCTAACCGATGTGCTATATTCATCTAAGGGACCTGATTACATTTTCGGAAAGGACTTCTCATGGCTAAACAGCCGGCCGGTCTGAAAAAAGACATTCTGCGAATTCTTCTTTGCACTGCTGCCGCACTTATCTATTCCCTGAACATCAACAGTTTCGTCCATACCGGGGGACTGCTGCCCGGAGGCTTTTCGGGACTTTCCCTGCTGCTGATTGAAATCATCAGGGACAGTACCGGCGTCACGATTTCCTACGGCGTACTTTACGTCATCCTGAATTCAATTCCCGCGCTTTTAAGTTTCCGTCTGATCGGAAAACGGTTCACGATTTTTTCCGTCTATACGATCGTGATGGTTTCCATTCTTACCTCTGTTCTTCCTTCCTACGTCATCACATACGACACCCTGCTGATTTCCATTTTCGGCGGAATCATCGGAGGCTTTTCCATCTGCCTGTGCCTCTTCGCCCGGGCAACTTCCGGCGGAATGGATTTTATATCGATTTATGTATCGGAGAAATTCGGCATCGACGGATGGCAGGTCGTCCTGATTTTCAATGCCTGCGTCCTGACCGTCGACGGTTTCCTCTACGGCTGGGACAAGGCGCTGTATTCCATCATTTTCCAGTTCGTCACGATTCAGGTCATCGACGGCCTTTACAAACGCTATAAGAAAAACACCCTTTTTATTGTCACCAGCCATCCCGAGGCAATCACCGAACTGATCAGCAGGACGACCGGGCACGGTTCAACAGACATCATGGCCATCGGCACTTATGAAAATAAGCCGCGTACGCTGGTCTACTCCGTCGTCGGCAGCGAAGACCTCCCTCATCTGACGAAGAAAATATCCGAGATCGATTCTTCCGCTTTCGTCAACGTCATCCGCACCGAGCGCCTGGCCGGCCGTTTCTCTCTGCCGCCGAACGACTGAATCCGACAGCTTCCTATTTGGAAACTCAAAAAAAGAGGCAGCCTGCAAGGGGCTGCCTCCTGATGACTGTTTGATTATTTCAGAAGCTTCTTCAGATCTTCTTCCGGAGTGGAAATCGGCGCGATGGCGTATTTCTCAACCAGGAAATTCAGAACATTCGGGGAAATGAACGCCGGAAGCGACGGTCCCAGAAGGATGTTCGTGATTCCCAGATGAAGCAGCGTCAGCAGGATGCAGACCGCCTTCTGCTCATACCAGGAAAGTACGAAGGAAAGCGGAAGCTCATTCACGCCGCAGTTGAAGGCGCCTGCCAGGGCGACGGCAATCTGGATTGCGCTGTAGGCATCGTTGCACTGGCCTACATCCATGATGCGCGGGAAGCCGGCGACGGTCCCGAGGTCCAGATCATTGAAGCGGTATTTCCCGCAGGCCAGCGTCAGGATGATGGAATCCTTCGGAGTCTGCCTGACAAATTCCGTATAGTAATTGCGTCCCGGCCTGGCACCGTCGCATCCGCCGACCAGGAAGAAATGGCTGATCTTTCCGGCTTTTACCGCCTCGACGATTGCGCCTGCGTTGGAAAGCACCGCACCGCGGCCGAAACCGGTCATGACTTTATGTCCGCCGTTGATGCCGGTCATCGGATGGTCTTCCGTATAGCCGCCGAGCTCCAGGGCTTTTTCAATGACAGGCGTAAAATCCTTGTCTTCTCCGATATGCCTGATTTCCGGATAGGAAACCACTTCCGTCGTAAAGACGCGGTCGGAATAAGAAGCCTTCGGAGGCATCAGGCAGTTTGTCGTGAAGAGGACCGGTGCCGGAATGTCTGCGAATTCCTTCTGCTGATTCTGCCATGCCGTTCCGAAGTTTCCCTTCAGCTGCGGATACTTCTTCAGTTCCGGATAAGCATGAGCCGGCAGCATCTCGCCGTGCGTGTAAACATTGATGCCTTTGCCCTTGGTCTGTTCAAGAAGCAGCTGCAGGTCATGAAGATCATGTCCGGTAATGACGATGAACGGACCTTTTTCGATATCGAGGGAAACTTCCGTGGGAGCCGGCGTTCCGTATGTCCCGGTATTGGCCTGGTCCAGAAGTCCCATGCACTTCAGGTTGACTTCCCCGGTCTTCAGGACAAGCGGAAGCAGCGCATCCATCGTGTCTTCCTGTCCGATGGCAAACAGGGCACGGTAGAAGAAATCATTGACCTCCCGGTCTGTATAGCCGAGGATCATCGCATGATAGCCATAGGCAGCCATGCCGCGGAGTCCGAAAAGGATCAGTGACTTCAGGGAACGGATATCCTCGTCTGCCTTCCAGACTTCATTCATGTCATAATCATCGGTACGGGCACAGGGATTGCCGCAGACAGCGCAGCCGGAAGCCAGACGGTTCTTCTCCGCATGAATGCGGTCCGTCATTTCCTGTACGGTTTCTGCATTGAAGTTCACATTGGTAATGGTTGTGAAGAGTCCGGCCAGCATCAGCTTATCCGTAGCTTCTTCCGCGCTTCCGTGTGCCTCAACGGCGCGGGACAGTCCGACGAGCGCTCCTGTCAGCTGATCCTGAAGCTTCGCGACATCTGCCGGTTTTCCGCAGACGCCTGCCTTGCCTGTGCAGCCTTTGCACATAGCGGTCTGTTCGCACTGGAAACAAAACATTTCGTTCATGATATTCTCCTCCGTAATTTTCTGCCGCAGGAATTATCCCGCAGCGGTTTCTCAGCTTTGCTGTTCTGAGGAGGATTATATCGTCCGTGCGCTGCCGCGTATGTTGCAAATACAACGTATTCTCTGATAAACTTTTAATCTTATGAATGTACAGGCACGCCGTGTAAAAAAGCAGGGTGAAAGACGCAGCCGACTCGGCAGACCGCAGGCTATCCGAGTTTTGCCGTCAGCCGGACCGGATTGTGATCGGAATCCGCGAATCCCTCATCGATCGTCTTGACGGTTTCCAGCGTCACATTCGGAGAAAGAATGAATCCGTCAATCACGTAATACTGCGTGTCGGCCGTATCCGACGGATCATAAGGCTGGTTGTTGAGACGGCAGGACGGCGTAGAAGTGTCGTAGGCAAAAGAAAAGCCGTCCGGGATCAGGGATTCATCCAGCGTACCCGGCGACCAGAGATCCGCATGCGTGTTCGGATAGACATCGAGGGCACCCGGGAACTCCTGATTGAAGTCCCCGCCTGCAATCACATAGTTTCCCTTCGCATATTCCGATGAAAGGAATTCCTTCAGCTTGGCCGTCTGGGCTGCCTTGCCGGAACCGTCATCATAGGCTTCCAGGTGCAGGTCGACCGAGACCAGATATTTATCTGAATTCTCAAGAGGAATGTAATTGACCAGGAGACATCTTTTCAGATTTCCGAGACGCACCGGCCAGGAAAACGGACAGGGCAGTGCAATCCGCTGGGATGTCTCAATCGGGAAATCCGTCGTATTCAGAAGGCCGCCGTGCACGGTTCCGATCGGAGGAATCGGATACGGGATAAAGGCACAGGAAAAATTCGTAGCAAAGGAAGCATTGGCTCCGGCAAGTGTTTTCGTCTCATTGATGTGGTAGCTGCGCGTAGAGTCTGTGTCGACTTCCTGGAACATCCGGATATCGGACTGATTTGCCGGATTGGAAACCGCGGCGGCAATTCCGTCCAGATATTTCTGAACGGTTTCCCTGTCAGCCGAAGCAACATTTTTCCCGCCGTCCATAAAAAAATCCGAACCTGCCCCCAGTCCGCAGTACCCGATATTCCAGGACAGCACAGATACCGTACTGCCTTCCGAAGGCGCCTGGGATTCGTCCGATGAAGCAAGCATGACTGCGTCTTCGACATCAGCCGGCCTGTATTCCGTAACGGTCAGAAACAAAATAAACAGTACCGCAAACGCCGCGACTGCTGCCAGAACAATTCCGATGATTTTCAGTATTTTTTTCAGCATCTTTCCCATCCTCAGATCATTTCCCCGCCGATTTTCCGTTTCTGCTTCAGAATCGGAAGCTGTTCCTGGATGCGGGCGATCTCATCAAAATTAATTTCCGTTACTGTCATGCCTTCCTTTTCGTCCATGTGCGTCAGGACTTTCCCCCACGGTGAAACAATCATGGAGTTTCCATAGGAAACATAGGAAGCTTTTTCATTTCGTGCCTGGCTGCAGCCTGCGGTAAAGACCTGCCCGTCTGCTGCTCGTGCCCTCAGGAGAAGTTCCCAGTGGGCAGGGCCGGTCGTCATGTTGAAGGAAGCCGGAAACAGAAGGAGTTTCGCTCCCGCTTCGGTCATTTTCTCCGAAAGCTTCGGAAAACGCATGTCGTAGCAGACGGCCAGTCCCATCCGGCCGAATTCCGTATCAAAAACCGTAACGTCATCTCCTGCCGTCAGGGTTTCCGATTCCCGGAAATGCTGCCCGCCTTCCACGGCAATGTCAAAAAGATGCATTTTCCGGTGTCTGGCAATCTGCATTCCGCTGCGGTCAAATACATAGGCTGTATTATAGATTCTTCCCTGCTCATCTTTTTCCGGCATGCTGCCCGCCGCCAGAATCAGGCCGTCTTTTTTTGCGGCAGCCGACATCCGCTGCCAGGAAGGGCCGCCTTCCTCTTCCGCATACTTCGGAAATGCTTCCGTCTGATACGGGCAAAGAAACATTTCCGGAAGCATGACAAGATCCGCTCCCTGCACCGCAGCTTCTGCAAGATAAAACTCCGCTGTCTGCAGATTCTTTTCGCGGTCAGCGGTTCCTTCCATCTGAATCAAGGCCAGTTTCATTTTTCAGTCCTTTACGATGACTTCAATTTCCACGCCGTTCGGATCCTCGAACAGGAAGTTCCGGAAAGAAAGCTTCTCAATATGGGCCGGTTTTGTCAGCATCTTCATTCCGGCCGTCCGGATGTCTGCATAAGCCCGGTCGAGGTCATTGACAGCGATGCAGAAATGGCGGTAAATTCCTTTTGTGAAACAGGAATTATTTCCATCCGGACTTTCAAACTTATAGCGGATCAGTTCCAGCTTCGTCGTATCGGTGAGCCGGTAATACGTCAGCTCATGATCTCCCATGTCGACCTGACCCAGATAAGGAAGACCGAGCGTCTCTCCGTAGAATTTTCTGCTCGCTTCGATATCCTTCACATTGATCGTGATATGATCCACAGCCGTAATATTCATGGCAGCCTCCGTTCTTTTTTCTGAAGGTATTATACCATGAACCGAAACCGGAATACACAGCGGGAATATACCGGCGCAGTGTACGCAGCACAGCAGGTCGGAATTGCACCGGACCAGCTGCAAAGCAAATACATCAGATCAGCAGGGCACCTAGGCAGCCTGCACAGAGAAACGGCACAAACGGAAAGGATTCCGTCTTTTTCTTCTTTCTGAACACCATCAGGAAAGCAGCAAAAACCGAACTGAAAACCAGCGCCAGCAGGAGCATCTCCGTTACCAGGATTCCCGTAAGAAAGAAGCCGCACGTCAGCAGCACGATTCCGTCGCCCTGTCCGATTTTCCCCTTTGAAGCAAAAGAAAGCAGAAGCAGAAAAACACCCGGCAGAAGAGCCAGAAAGCATTCCGGCATTTCTCCGCGCCGGTTCAGGAACATATGCAGGATTCCTGCACCGGCGGTAAGAAGTGAAAACAGAAGGCTGATTTCCCGCTTCCGGAAATCAAGCCAGCCCTGGACGGCCAGAAAAGAAACGGCCATGATTTCCGGTACCGTCACCAGCGCATCCGTCCCGGGAAGTGAAAGAACCTGTACGGTCTCAGGCAGCATCATTTTCCGCACCTCCTTCCGCACACGCGGAACCGGCCGCATCCCTTACCGCACAGCGCTCGCATTCATGAACGGAACCGGTTTCCGACTTCCGGATCAGACGCACATGCCGGGTAATGCCTGCGTATTTCAGCGAAGGATAATAACGGTCTCCTTTGGCAGTCACATAGACTGTTCCCGTATATCCAGCCGGGAAATAATCGCATTTCCTGTATTTCTCACCATAATCATTCCGGAGGCTGCCGACTTCATCCGTCGTTGTGGCAATAATCGTCAGGTCCAGGTGCGTGCAGTCCGCATGTGTATGGTAAACCGATCCGTAATCCGTCACATAGACCATCTCATCATCCCGGTCGGAATCCGAAGCATCGTCGCTTCCCTGTTCGTAGCCGATCCAGGGATAGACGCGTGCACGCTCTGTCAGCGCAATTCCCGGCACAGGAATCATTGAAAACGGAAAAGTAAAAGTCCTGATTTCCGTCAGATCGATCCAGATTCCGGATATGCCGTTCTGCCCTGCGGCACCCGAAGCTGCCGCCGCATCCATCGAAAGACGCCGCGCCCGGTTTGACAATTCCAGATTCCCGCGCACCTGCATGCCGACGGCATCCATGAAGACGATCAGCGTCACCATGGCCAGAAAAAACAGCGGCAGCACAAAAGCTGCTTCAATTGTAAGAGATGCCTGCTTCATTTTTCTGATCATATTCCGACTATAAATGAAATCCTTTGGATTGCTCAAGACGGCAAAATGCACGAAGTCACCTGCGGATTCTTCGTGCATTTTGCCTGAGCTCAATTGAGAAACCTGCTGTTTAATGCTATAATTTTTATACAGTCGCACTGAGATTTGCACAGGAGCCATGACATCCGCACGGTTCCTGGCTGTTTCAGAAATGCAGCAGGGTCTTTCAGAAAGATACGGGAAGAAGAAAATGGAACAGAACCTATACAGAAAAGAAAGCATGGAAAAAATCACCTCTCCGGACCAGCTGAACGATTACATCCGTGTGGCAAAACCGAGCGTCTGGATTCTTCTGGCTGCCGTCATCATCCTTCTGTCCGGAGTCGTATGCTGGGGTATTTTCGGGAGGATCACGACATCCGTCCGGGGCGCCTGCAGCGTCGGCAGCGATTCCGCCGCTTATCTTTATGTCAGTCCTGATGATGCTTCAAAGCTGAAAACCGGAATGGATGTTTCCGTCACTGTTCAGGGGCAGACCATAAAAGCAAAGATCAGCACCATCGATGCCGACCCTTCCGTGATGGAAAATGATAAATATCTGCAGTATTACTCCGGAATTGCCTCCGGCAGCCTGTGCGTCCGGGTCAGTCTGGAAAATACCGGTCTTCCGGAGGGAACGTATCAGGCCGGCGTCCTGATTGAAAGCATCAGTCCGATTTCATTTATCATTCACTGAAGGCAGGCAGATGAAGAAAAAATCCCTTCACTCACCCATCACGAAAGGAATCGCAAAAGTCCCGTCCGTTATCCAGCTGGAAGCGCTGGAATGCGGTGCCGCGGCTCTTGCGATGATACTTGCCTATTACGGGAAATGGGTGCCTCTTGAAATCGTGCGCAGGGACTGCGGAGTTTCCCGCGACGGCTCCAAAGCCAATAATATTCTGAAGGCCGCCAGGAATTACGGTCTCAAGGCAGATGCCTATCGTCTGGATATCAGCGATCTGAAAAAGGATGTCTCTTTTCCGTGCATCATCCACTGGAATTTCAACCACTTCGTCGTGCTGTGCGGCTTCCGCGGAAACAAAGCCTTCCTCAGCGATCCGGCCCGCGGAACCTGTTCCGTTTCCATGGAAGATTTCAGCGAATCCTATACCGGCATCTGCCTGCTTTTTGAGCCGGGCGATGCATTTGAACCGGGAGGAAAACCGAAGAGTGTCCTGTCTTTTGCAAAAAAGAAACTCAGGGGAAGCAGTTCGGCTTTCGTACTGGTGGTTGCAACAACCGTCATCACTTCTCTGGTCGGCATCATCATGCCCGGTTTTACCAGCATCTTTGCCGACCGCCTGCTGACCGGCAGAAATCCGGAATGGTTCTATCCGTTCATCGCAGGCATTTCCGTCATCACCGCCGTGCAGATTGTCGTTGCCTGGGTTCAGGCGACCTATTCCCTGAAGAGCAGCGGAAAAGTAGCCATCACGTCCAATGCCGAGTACATGTGGCATGTTCTGCGGCTTCCGATGGAATTCTTCTCGCAGCGGATGTCAGGTGACATCATTTCCCGCAAGGAACTGAATGCCTCCATCGCCGATACGCTGATCGATACTTTTGCGCCTCTCGTCATTCAGGCTTTTATGATGATCTTCTATCTGTTTGTCCTGATCCGGTACAGTCCGCTGCTTTCCCTGGCAGGCATCGTTTCGGTCCTGATCAACGTCGCCGTGTCCGGCTACATTTCCCGGAAGAGAGTGAATCTGACCCGCGTGATTGCCCGCGACAGCGGCAAGCTGGAAGGTGCGACCGTCTCCGGCATCGAAATGATCGAATCCATCAAATCGACCGGTGCCGAAAACGGCTACTTTGAGAAATGGTCCGGCTACCAGGCTGCCGCCAACTCCGGCAATATGAAGTTCCTGAAACTGAATACCTATCTCGGCATCCTTCCGGACCTGTTCTCCACGCTGACCAGTCTGTTCGTCTTTGCCGGAAGCGTCTGGCTGTGCATGAAAGGAAGCTGGACTGTCGGCATGATTGCCGCTTTCGCCGGCTTTCTGAATTCCTTCCTCGCCCCGGCTCAGGATCTTGTTTCTGCTTCACAGACCCTGCAGGAAATGAGGACATCCATGGAACGCGTCGAAGATGTCCTTGCCTGCCCGTCCGACCCTCTCTGCGATTCCCCGGACCGGCTTCCCGTTAAAGAATACGACAAGCTGAAAGGCCGGGTCGAGCTGAAGAATGTCACATTCGGCTATTCCCGTCTTGAAGCGCCCCTGATCAAAAACTTCTCGCTGACGATTGAACCCGGACAGACCGTCGCCTTCGTCGGACCGAGCGGCTGCGGAAAATCCACGCTGTCCAAACTCATCTCCGGTCTTTATCAGCCATGGAGCGGTGAAATCCTGTTTGACGGAATTCCGCTGATGCAGGTCAACCGCAGCATTTTCACCAGTTCGCTTTCGGTCGTGGATCAGGACATTATTCTTTTTGAAGATACGATTGAAAACAACATCAAGATGTGGGACCAGTCGATCGAAAACTATGAAATGATCATGGCCGCCCACGACGCCCAGATCCATGAAGCCATCCTCCAGAGAAACGGAGGCTATCAGTACCGGCTCAGTGAGGGCGGCCGGGACTTTTCCGGAGGCGAGCGGCAGCGTCTTGAGATTGCACGCGTCCTTGCCCAGGATCCGACGATCCTGATCATGGATGAGGCGACCAGCGCGCTGGATGCCAAGACGGAATATGAAGTGGTAAAAGCCATCCGTGCCCGCGGCATTACCTGCATCGTCATTGCGCACCGCCTCTCCACGATCCGGAGCGCCGATCAGATCATCGTGCTGGATCGCGGCAACGCCGTGGAACGCGGGACTCATGAAGAGCTGTATAGCCAGGACGGTCTGTATAAAGACCTGGTGTCAACGTAATGCGCATCACTGCTCCGCCGGATATATCCGGTTCGGGATGTAAGATCTGTTTACGCAGGGAAATGAAATCTGTCTGTTTGGAAGGAAAAGCATGGGACTGTATGATCAGCAGATAAGGCAGCGTATCGAATACGACGAAAACGTCCTGTCCGAAGCATTCGCGGGCATGGGCGACGTCGTCCTCGGAACCCGTCTGGCCAAAACGCTGAGTGACCGGAAAATTCTGACCAAAACCGCCATCGATGAAATTCTGAAATACTATCATATTCCTTCCCAGGATCTGCCCGCGGACATTACAGATATCAACGACCAGCTTGAATACCTTCTCCGTCCGTCGGGAATCATGCGGCGTGCGGTAAAGCTGAGCGGCCCCTGGTATAAAGATTCCATCGGAGCCATGCTCGGCGTGCTCCGGGAATCCGGCACGCCCGTTGCCCTGCTGCCCGCAGGAATCGGCTATACCTATTTTGATCCCGGCACGCAGAAAAAAGTGCATCTGAACAGGAAGACAGCGGCCGCCCTCGACAGCGAGGCCTTCTGCTTCTACAAGCCGCTGCCGCTGAAATCTATTTCCGTACCGGACATCGTGCTCTATATTTTCCGCTGTCTCTCGAAATCCGATTTCGTGCTCATCGCGGCAGCCGCCCTGACCGCTGCCCTGATCGGCCTGCTGATCCCGAAACTCAGCCAGATCATTTACGGCAATGTTGTTTCCGGCACGGATATGACGCTGTTTTATGCCGTCTTTTTCTTCCTGGCCTCCGTCAGCATCACCATGCTTCTGATCAATACGGCAAAAACGCTCCTTACCGAAAGAGTGGAAACGAAAATGACCCTCGGCGCGGAAGCAGCCGGCATGATGCGGATTCTCTCCCTGCCGGCGGATTTTTTCCGGGATTACAGTTCCGGCGAACTGTCCAACCGTATCGGCTATCTGAATACGCTGTGCACCTCCCTGTCGCAGATTCTGCTGGCGACGGGACTGACTTCGGTCTTCTCACTGGTCTATATTGTACAGATGGTGCAGTTCGGACCCGGACTTGCGGTTCCGGGAATTCTTTTGATCCTGATTTCCGTCGCTTTCTCCGCCATCACATCCCTGGCCCAGGTTTCCTATTATAAAAAGACCATGGAACTGACTGCCAAAGAAAGCGGTCTCACCTATTCCCTGGTGGCCGGAGTCCAGAAGCTCCGTCTTTCCGGAGCCGAAAACCGTGCTTTTGCCCAATGGGCCAAATCCTATACGCCGATTGCCCAGCGCACTTACGACCCGCCGGCCTTCCTGCGTTTAAGCGGTGTCTTCCTGTCCGGCATTTCTCTGATCGGCACGGTCGTCATTTATTATTTCTCGATCACCACCAAAATCTCCCTGGCCAATTACTTTGCCTTCAATTCCGCCTATGCAGCGGTTATGGGCGCCTTTTCCTCGCTTGTCGCAATGGCCTCCGGCATTGCTCAGATCCGTCCGATGATGGATATGCTGCGGCCGATCATCAAGACGCAGCCGGAGATTGCGGCAAATAAGGAAGTCGTTACCAATCTTCCCTCCGGCATTTCCATCGATCATGTTTCCTTCCGCTATTCGGATAACTCGCCGTATATTTTTAACCAGCTTTCCCTGCAGATCCGTTCAGGAGAGTATCTGGCCATCGTCGGAAAAACCGGATGCGGCAAGTCAACCCTGGTGAGACTTCTGCTCGGATTTGAGACTCCTCAGAAAGGTGCCATCTATTACGGCGGCAAGGATCTCAGCAGCCTCGACCTGAAATCACTTCGCCGGCATATCGGCAGCGTCATGCAGAACGGCAGGCTCTTCCAGGGAGACATCTATTCCAATATCGTCATTACCGCTCCCTGGCTGACCTTGGACGAAGCCTGGGCTGCAGCTGAAAAAGCAGGCATGGCCGAGGATATCCGGCAGATGCCGATGGGCATGAGCACGATGATCTCAGAAGGCTCCGGAGGCATTTCCGGAGGGCAGAAGCAGCGCCTGATGATTGCGCGCGCCCTCGCCCCGAATCCGAAGGTTCTGATCTTCGATGAGGCAACAAGCGCTCTTGACAACCTGACGCAGAAAATCGTCACGGATTCGCTGAATAATGAAAAATGTACCCGCATCGTCATTGCGCACCGTCTTTCCACCATCAGGCAGTGCGACCGCATTGTCGTCCTTGCGGATGGAAAGATTGCCGAAGACGGAACCTATGACCAGCTTATTGCAAAGAACGGCCTGTTCGCGGAACTGGTGGAACGTCAGCGCCTGGATATTTGATTTCCTTCTGCTGCCGGGAAATCTGCGGGAATGCCATTCCCGGGGAATGATCTGAAAAGAGCTTCGTATTTTATTTTTTTTGGACGGCATCCCCGCAGATTTTCCGGTAGCACATCGTTTTTTCCGTCGTAAATACCTTGCGCCCTTCGGCTTCTGCTTTCATTTCCACGGTAAGAGAATCAAAACAGCAGTCCAGACGGAAGTTCCCGCGACCCGATTCACGGATCGTGCTTTCCGTCATGTCCATAGCCCGGCTGACACGTTCCTCTGCCGAAGTGAGATACAGGAAAATGCGCAGATAATCCTCATAGTCCGTCCCGGCCGCAGCCCGTCTGCGGAAGCTGTCCATCCGGGAGGAGAAGCCGGGGACATCGCTCAGCTGAAGCTGCCAGTCCTGAAAAGTCTTGACCAGGGGAATATGATCTCCGTCGAGCAGTCCTCTCACATCAATCAGACTTTCACAGAAAGCCCAGCCGGCAGTCAGGATTGCCTGAAGGGCCGGAGCGGCCTCCGGATTCAGGAAAATGGCCGCCAGGATTTCCGCAGTCGTTTCCGCCTGCAGACGGAGTTCGGAATTCGTCATGATCAGAAGGATATTTACGCCTTCCCTCGTCAGCAGAAGCCTGCTGACCACATTTTCCAGATTTGCCGTGTCGCTGTCCTTTCCTGCAATCATGTATTCCGCCTGATAAGAAAGCCCGCTTTTTTCCGTCGGTTTCCGGTACGTTCCGTAATGGGTCAGAAGATATTCATCCAGCCAGAGGGAATTGACGGCATCCTCCGGCGAAACGGAAACGTCAATGACGCCCATGCCTCTTTCCTTCTGACGTCCGCTTAGAAGTTCCGATGCTGCGGTCTGTTTTCCGGATACTTCCGAAACATCCTGACAGACAAGATTGAGGATGGAGGTCGCCTTTACCTTGATGATTTCACCCATTGGATTTTTGAAGTCCGGCGGAATTTCGACCGGCTTCTTTTTTTCTGCTGCTGCATTGTCCGCCTTCTCCCCGGCTGCCTGTGCTTCCAGCTCCGCATAGTCCGCAGCTATGTTTCCGACGTCCGGATTTCCGCCTTCCGTTTCCTGCTGCTGAACGATCGAAGCGTTTCTGCCAAACTCATCCTTTAAAAGGCGAATGCCCTGAATCCCCGCTGTCTGCGTCATATAATCGATTGCCTGTGCCGCAAACGCTGCCCCTGCGCAGTCTGTCGCAAGCGTATAGCCCGTGATGCTGCCTCCTGCTTCCCTGAGTGAGAAAAGATTCTTTCCGCCGGACAGATTTCCCTTATCGGGGCTGAGAAGATAACTCATCGAATCCGTCAGGCGGTCGTAGCATTTCCCGAGGGAAAGCTGCGAGGAGCCGCAGCTGCCGTCGACAAAAAAAACATCGTACATGTCCAGGAGATCGCGGTCATATTGCGCAAACAGGGAAAACATTGCCTGGTCCGCTGCATTTGCCAGCTGCATCCGGCAGGCTGACACCTTCACCGAAAGGATGGAGGTGCAGATCAGCGAAATCATGACCGTGAGCATCAGGCTCAGATAAATGGTAATGCTTCCTTTACGGTTCAAGGCATTCTCTCCTTCCGGAATCATCTAGACGCTTTCACTTTGCGATGTGACTTTGCCGAGAATGGAATTGACAAGACTGATCAGCTGCTTTTTAAAGATGAGCACTAAAGCGATCAGAACGAGTAAGACCAGGATTATCTCAATGGTAGTCACTCCGGACTCGTCCTGACAGAATGCACGCAGTTCGTCCATGCGCCTCACCTCCTTTCCCGTATGTTTTTCAAAAAGGGAATGTCTTTCAGAACTTCCAGATTTGATAAACAGACCATACTCTCAAAGCCATGGATTGCTCAAGACGCAAAAATGCACGAATAATCGGCTGGATTATTCGTGCATTTCGATGAACATCATAAGGGGCTGTATGAAAAGGAATCGTTCCGGAAAGTCTTAACCGTTCTTCCAGATCTCAGGGAACTGGTTCCGCAGAACCTTTGAGCAGCAGGCTTCTGCATTCCTTGCTTCTTTTTCTTCATCGATACCGCAGAGGTGCCCGTCCTGATAAACGATTCTGCCGTTGACCATGGTCATATCCGCAGGTTCGGTAATCCCGCATTTTGCCAGCAGATTCTTCGGGTCGTGCAGAGTCCCTGCATATTCGATTTTTCCGGCATCAACAGAAAAAAGATCAGCTGCTTTTCCTTTTTCAAGAGATCCCAGATCCGTGCGTCCGAGGGTTTTCGCCCCGTTCACGGTTGCCATCTTCAGGACATCATAGCCGCTCAGTCCGTGTCCGCGTTCCTTTGCATAATAGGACTGCATCAGAAAGGCCATCCGCATGCTGTCCAGCAGATTGGAAGAGTCATTTGTAGCCGATCCGTCACAGCCGAGGCTGACATTGACACCGGCTTCTTTCATGTCTGCTATGTCAATAATCGGATACCCGCCCAGAACGGCAGGTGCCGGGCAATGAGAAATCCCGGTTCCTTCTTTTCCTGCCCTCCGGTACTCCTCCGGTGTCAGTTCCCAGCAATGTGCGTAAAATACATCTTTCCCCGCAAAACCGACAGACTCGCAGAAATCCAGCGTTCTCATTCCGTATCGCTGCAGGATTCCCTCATTTTCACCTTCTCCCAGGTGGGTGTGAAGGAAGACTCCTTTGTCCCGTGCAAACCTGACGCTTTCTTCAAATGTCTCACGGAAGCAGTTGATCGGCTGACAGGGAGAGACCACGATCCTGCTCATGGAAAATGGATTCGGATCATCATACCTGTCAATCAGGCGTTCGCAGTCCTTCAGGAATTCGTCCGTCGTCTCCAGCATTTCTTCGGGAATGCTTCCGCCCTTGTCCCTGGGGAGGGTATTGCATCCTCTCCCGGCATGATAGCGGATGCCGAGTTTTGCCGCCGCTTCCATCTGGCGGTCTACCGGTCTTTTCCCCGTCTTTTCTGTGTAGCAGTACTGATGGTCGAAGGCACAGGTACAGCCGTGTTTCAGCAGATCGCTCATCGCTGTCAGTGACGAATAATAAATGACATCATCATCGATTTCCTTGAAGATCCGGTAGATGCGGTCAATCCAGTTCATGACCGTCATATTCGGATAATCAATGGTCTCCAGGTTTCTGACAAATGTCTGAAAAAAATGATGATGCGTATTGATTAAGCCCGGGTAAATGATCTTCCCCGTCATATCCAGGATTTCCGCATCGGCCGATGCCTGGAGACGGCTGCCGATCTCAGCAACAGAACGGTCTTTGACCAGAATATCCGCATTTCTATAAACCCGGTCTGTCTGATCACAGCTCACAACAGCCGCTGCATTTCTCAGAAGGATTTCACTCATGCTGATCGAGCACCTCATTCATTTGATAAATCAAATCATCGATTTCTTCATCGGAAACCATTCCGTGGCTGAACATGTCAAGATACGATCTGACAGACCAGAACGAATTCGAAATGCTTTCCTGAACCTGCTTTGTAACCTGTTCCTTCGTGAGCAGGCCCCTGGCCTCCGCAAAATCAAAAAACATCTTCTTTGTGACTCTGTTGGAGAACATTTCATAGAACCCGCAGTCTCCGTTCAGGTGATCGATCCGGAAATGATCCTTTTTCCGTCTGACCCTGAGCTTTTCACGGATGTCCCTGCTCGACGAAGCAAACTCAATGTCATAAGATGCTGAATCGACTGTCCACTTGTGATTGACCGGATCAAAACAGCTGAAATCTCTCCTGTCCAGTTCGAAAACCAGCGTTTTTTTCTGTCCGGGTTTCAGATTTACTTTTTCATAGCCTTTCAGTTCCCGGACCGGCCTGTCAAAGAAGCTGTTCCTGGGAGAAACATACAATTCTGCCGTTTCTTTTCCTTCCCGCTCTCCGGTATTCTTGATATCAACAGCAACATGGACCTTGTCATCCGATTCACTCAGAAGCTGAGGTGCGGAATATTCGAACGAAGTATAGGAAAGGCCGAACCCGAACGGGAAAAGAGGTTCGACTCCTTTTTTATCATAGTAGCGGTAGCCGACATAATAGCTCTCCCCGTACAGTTTATGAAAAGGATCGCTGTGAAACGTCAGATAGGCCGGAGCATCTTTTTCCTGTTTCGGGACTGTAACCGGCAGCTTTCCGCTCGGGCATGTACGGCCGAACAGGATGTTCGCAAGTGCCTTTCCCATGCCTTCCCCGCCGTACCATGTCTCAAAGACTGCATCCGTTTTATCAATCCACGGCATCTCGATCACATCGCCCCCGGAAAGGATGACCGCCGTGTTTTCTGCTGTCCCCTGCAGTTCTTCTATCATTCTGCACTGTCCGGCATCCAAAGCCATATTCTTTCTGTTATACAGATCGGATTCGTTCGGAAGAGTTGTGCCGGCAAAAATCAGAGCAACATCGGCATCCTTCGCGGCTTTTTTCGCTTCGCCCAGCAGCTTTGAAGTCGTTCTGCCCTTTTCGTCATAGCCCGGTGCATAAACAATCACAGCATCATTTCCTGCTGCGGATTTAATTTCGTCAAATGGAATATCAATATTTTCGGAGCGAACGATGGCACATCCGCTTCCTACAAACTGAGCCTCTTTTGCATAGCGTCCGATAACTGCAATCTTTCTCTTTCCATTCGGATCAAGAGGAAACAGATGATTCTTATTTTTCAGGAGTACGATTGTTTCTTCCGCTGCCTTCTCACTCAGCTGATGTGCATAGGTTGCGTTAAACTTTTCATGGTCCGTGCAGGGTTTGGAATATTCAAAGACAAGGCGAAGGATATGACGGACTCGTTCATCCACCAGCTTCTCGTCAATTTTTCCTTCTTTCACACAGCGTTCAAGTTTTTCTGCACTTGACATTGAACAGGGCATCTGGAGATCCAGCCCTCCAGTCGTTGCTTTGACGGAGTCCTTAACAGTTCCCCAGTCAGAAATCACCAGCCCCTGGTATCCCCATTCTTTACGGAGAATATCCCGGAGCAGCATGGTGCTTTCGCTGATTTCCTCTCCGTTAATCTGATTGTATGCCGTCATGACCGTAGCGGGATGCGCTTTCTTTACGGCACGTTCAAAACCCGCAAGATAGATTTCCCGCAGTGCTCTTTCATCAACAGTTACATTGACTCTGGTTCTTCTGTCATCAGAATTATGGCACAGGAAATGCTTGATGCTTGATCCGACGCCCATAGACTGAACACCGTTAACCATAGCTGCCGCTGTCTCACCGCTCAGGCACGGGTCTTCTGAATAATATTCAAAATTCCGTGCCGTAAGCGGATGACGGCGTATATTCATACCCGGGCCAAGCAGGACCCGGATGCCGAGCGCCCGGCATTCAAGGGCCAGATTCCTGCCCACTTCATTCATTAATTTCCTGTTCCACGCACAGGCCATTGCAGAACCCGACGGATAGCAGGTTGCAGCATGTGTTTTTTCCATAGCTTCCGCACTGTCGAAACTGCCGTGAATACAGTCGCGGAAATACGGCGGATCTTCCTCTTCGGAACCGGTCTGATAGCGTATTCCATTGGTTCCGTCGCTTACATGGAGAGAGGGTATGTGATATTGTTCAATTTCGTTTGTACGCCAGCTGTTTCTTCCCATGCACAGCTGAATTTTTTCATGTAAGCTTAGTTTTGAAATGATCTCATTAATTTTTCTATTATTCATGGTCCACCGTATTCCGCGTTTTCTGATCTTATGCTGCAGACACTGCTAAATCATTACCCGACAAGACTCTTCCACTCTGTCTGAATGGCATCCAGGAATTCATCTCTTGTTTCTTTTCCTGCAATGAACTTGCAGACTTCATTGCCTAAAGTTTCCAGTCCTCCGTCCGGATAATAAGCACTGTAGATACCGAGGACTTTTCCTTCCTCAACATACTTGGCGACATCTTTTCCAAGCGCACCCATGGCACTGGTGTCCGCGGAGAATGTTGAAAATCCCGGAATCAGCTGCATCGTCGTCGTAATTCCCTTCTGTCCTTCAGCATCTTTTGCCAGCCAGTTCAGGAATTCCTTGACTTCCGGGAGTGCCTCCGAATCCTTGTTAACGCCCCAATAGGTGCCGCTGATGTAGATCTTATCGTTCTTGGAAGCATCACTGAAAACAGGAACCGGCGTCAGTGCACAGTTGAGATTCGGATCAACTGCATCAAGTGTCGGCTGCGCCCAGTTGCCTCCGAAGGTCATGGCCGCCTGCCCGGATGCAAAATTCGAGGTCTGCGTATTGAAGTCTGTGGTTGTGGAGTTGTCGCAGAGCGTTGCTTCCAGTGTCAGGAAGTCTGCAAATTCCTGGAAGTATTTATTATTCTTCAAATCAGCAGTTCCTTCATTGAGCTGCTTGATCAAAGCCAGCGGATCATCCTGTGCGGCAAAAGCATAATTCAGGAAGAAGTTTGCCGGCTGGTAATACTCTGCATAATTTTCAATCAGCGGATAGGCGCAGACATTGGCATCCTTGACTTTCTGAATCGCCGCTTTCAGCTCATCCGGTGTTGTCGGCATCGTCGTGACTCCGGCTTTTTCAAAATAGTCTTTGTTGTACATATAAGCGCTTCCTTCAACAGCAAGCGGGAATGCATAAATCTTGCCGTCGTCGGTCTGAATGATACTTTTAGCGGCATCAAGCATGTCTCCTGTCCATGACTCATCCGATAAATCCGCCAGATGGCTCTGCCATGTCATTACATCCGAATAGCCCTGGATTGTAAAGAGATCCGGTGCACTGTCGCTTGCAAATTTTGCTTTTAATCCGGTATAGAAATCATTTGATGTCGATTCGACTTCAAACTGAATGTTCGGATGTTCCTTTGTATAAGCTGCCGTTAATGTTTTCAGTCCTTCATCGATTTCAACCTTATTGGAATAAATCTTGATTGTTTTTGTCTCTCCCGTATCGGCTGATGATGCCGCCGTGCTGGCTGCCGTCGATGCCGCTGCCGATGCTGCTGCAGAAGCTGCCGTACTTGCCGCTGCCGATGCTGTTTTCGATTCTGCCGCACTTGCTGCTGTGGATGCAGATGAAGACCCGCATGCCGAAAGTCCCGCTGCAAGAGAAGCCGCAAGCATGATTGCTGAAACCTTTTTCCATAGCCTGATTCTTTTCATAATTTCCTCCTTTATCTTCCCTTCCGTTTATTTCTATCCCTTGACCGCTCCGGCTGTGATTCCGTCCACAATTCTCTTCTGCAGCACGATAAACACAACCAGAATCGGAATCAGGGTTATTACCAATGCAGGCAGCGCAATATCCCATTTGCTCGAATACTGGCCGAAAAGCTTGCTGATTGCCAGCTGAATGGTTGACATCTTGCCGTTATTCAGGGTAATCAGGGGAACCATGAAATCATTCCATATCCAGAAGATATCCATGACTGCCACCGTAGTAATCGCCGGTTTCAGCAGCGGCAGCACAATCTTAAAGAAAATACCGATCCGTGTACATCCGTCAATCATTGCCGATTCTTCCAGTTCAACCGGAAGTCCCTTGACGGCACTTTGAATAATAAAGAAAGCAAACGGAATTCCGATGCCCCAGTAGACAAGAATCGTTCCCGGCAGCGTATTGATCAGGCTGATCGTATGCAGCACCTGTATTTCCGGAATCATAATTGCGGCAAATGGTACAAGTGCCGAAAGAAGGACAGCACCATTGAAAATCCTTGAATATTTCGTCGGATGCCGGACCGTCCAGTATGCTGTCATGGAAGTCAGCATTAAGATGCCCGCAAGGGAAAAGATGGTAATGACTGCCGTATTTCTGACAATCTTCGGGATGTCCATGATTCCCCATGTCTTCACATAATTGTCAAAATCAACTGAGCCGGGCAGTGAAAGCGGATTTGCGATGATTTCTTTCAGCGGCTTTACGGAATTAATGAAAACCAGAAACATCGGATAGATGAAAATAAGCGCCAGGATCAGAATGACTGCAAACTTGATCCACATGACCGTCTTTTCGTGCTTCATGCCTCAAACCTCCTCTCCTGTCTTCTGGAGAAGTAAAGCTGTATCACGGCCGCCGCCAGGACAATCAGGAAAAAGATCAGGGATTCCGCCGTGGCAAGACCGTATTTATTATTGGCAAATGCATCATTATAGATATTCAGAGCCATGGACGTCGTGGTTCCGTAAGGGCCGCCTTTTGTCAGAGAGTAATTCAGTTCAAACATTTTGAAGGCTGAAGACAGAGTCCAGAAAAGACAGACCGTTATATACGGCATGACATTCGGAATCATGATTTTGCGGAAAATCTGAGAAGATGTCGCTCCGTCAATTCGTGCCGACTCGATCATATCCTGAGGAAGTCCGGTGAAGGCCGCCACCATAACCATCATGACATAGCCCATGCTCTGCCAGACGGAAACGACGATGATTGCCCAGAACGATCCCATTTCCGTTCCCAGCCATCCTTTTGAAAGGACCGCATTCTGCAGAAGCCTGCCGATGCTCGGCAGTCCGTTGACAAAAATAAACTGCCATATGAATCCCAGGATCAGTCCGCCGATGACATTCGGCAGATAAAAGATCAGACGGAATCCGTTACGGAAGGGGAGCTTGCTGTACAGGGCTGCTGCCAGAAGAATTCCCAGCAGGTTAACCAGTGCGACATTGATCAGCGATACTTCCAGAGTAAAAACAAAAGACTGGAGAAAATCCGAACTGCCTGTAAAGATATCAATGAAGTTCTTGAACCCGACCCACTTGATTTCATTGCTGACGCCATTCCAGTCTGTAAACGAATAGACAATGCTGATGATGAACGGGATCAGAATGACTATGCAGTATACGATGCTGGCGGGTCCCAGGAAAAAAAGATGTTCATAGAGCTTTGGCTTCAGTGCTTTACCGGTAGATTTATTCATATCTTATTCCCTCGACTGATAAATCTCGAAAACACATTGTTTGATTCTTGCTGATTATACACTGTATATCCGTTTCAATTCCTTTCATTTGAAAACTAAAAAATAGCAAAAACTTGATATTTTCTTTTTTTGCCTGCATTGACTGACCATACATTTCTGCTTATACTTTACTCTGTCAGGAGGGAGGGATTGATTCATGCCGGAAAAGCAGCAGGAAAAAAGCTACCACGAAATCATAAAAGTCCCGGCCAAAACACTGGCATGGGTTTATGTTCATTCCAAGAATGTCATTGATATCGTTCCCCCTCACTGGCACAGGGATCTGGAAGTAACCTGCATGCTTAAAGGAAGCGCGGATTATCATATCAACGGCCGCCGCCAGATTCTGCATGCCGGAGATATTCTGATCATCAACGACGGTGTGATTCACAGCTGTACAATGGACACGACAAAAGATGATGCCATCAGTATTATTTTTCCGTATGATTTCATTACTCAGTTTCAGAAGAATACCGGTTATGTTTTTTTTGAACTGAACAAAAAGAGTGCTGCTTACCTGCGTCTCAAACAGTCTTTCGGAGAACTATACCGGATCGTGTTGAGGGAAAATGAAGATCCATTCGCGCTTTTGGATGCCAACCAGGTTCTCTATGCAATTGCCTCTGTTCTTTTTCATGACTGTCGTTTTCTTGTGCATCAGGCAGATACTTTCCGTACAGACAGGAATCAGAAACGGGCACAGGCCATGGCTGACTATATTGACGAGCACTATGCGGAAAAACTCACTCTGAAGGATATGGCCGAACGATATGCCATTACAAATGAACATTTCAGCAGGACCTTCTGCAACTATATGGGCATCAGCTTTAAGAATTATCTGACCCGTATACGCATGCATCATGCATACCAGGATCTGATCAATACCGACTACAATATCCTGGAGATTGCCCTTAAAAACGGATTTTCAGACTCCCGCGCATTTATCGCCAATTTTCACGAGGAATACGGCGCAACGCCGAAACAGTATCGGAAGCTGAGGGAAAATCCCAAAAAGACCCTGGAAATCGCCGTAAAAAAAGACCGGTTCCTGTTAGCCGATCCTTTTTCTCCCATCTGATCCGTCTGACTCCTTAGAAAATTTTTGACATCTATGCTTTCTCGTGTTATAGTATGGCTCTGATTGATAAAAAATAAACAATCTCAAAATCAAACGATCACATCTAAGGAGGATTCATCAATGGTAAACAGATTTGTATTAAACGGAACGTCTTATCATGGCGCCGGCGCTATTTCCGCGGTTGCTGAAGAGATAAAGGCTCACGGCTTTAAAAAGGCATTCGTCGCTTCAGATCCGGATCTGGTAAAATTCGGCGTTTCGAAAAAAGTCACGGATTTACTGGAAAAAGCAGGTATCCCCTATACGCTGTATTCGGATATTAAACCGAACCCGACAATCGAAAATGTCAGACACGGTGTGGAAGAATTCAAAAAGAGTCAGGCAGACTGTATTGTGGCAATCGGCGGCGGATCGTCCATGGACACTTCGAAGGCAATCGGCATCGTCATCGCTAATCCGGAATTCAGCGATATCCGTTCTCTCGAAGGCGTGGCGGAAACAAAGAATCCTTCTGTCCCGATTATTGCCGTTCCCACGACTGCCGGAACAGCAGCAGAAGTCACCATCAATTACGTCATTACAGATGTGGAAAGAAAAAGGAAATTTGTCTGCGTCGATGTTCATGACATCCCGATCGTAGCTGTTGTCGATCCGGAAATGATGTCCAGCATGCCGAAAGGCCTGACTGCCGCAACCGGCATGGATGCCCTGACGCATGCCATCGAAGGCTATATCACCAAAGGAGCCTGGGAGCTCTCGGATATGTTCCATCTTAAGGCAATCGGGATCATTTCCAGAAGCCTGCGGGACGCCGTCGCCAATACCAAAGAAGGCCGCGAAGGCATGGCTTTGGGGCAGTATATCGCCGGCATGGGCTTTTCGAATGTCGGCCTTGGGGTCGACCATTCAATGGCACATACACTATCCGCCTATTACGATATGCCCCACGGAAAAGCCTGCGCTACCCTGCTCCCCACCGTCATGGCATACAATGCACCATTTACCGGCGAAAAATACAGGGAAATCGCACGTGCCATGGGTGTGAAAAATGTTGATTCCATGTCCCAGGAAGAATACCGGAAGGCTGCCGTCGATGCCGTCCGGAAGCTTTCTGAGGATGTCGGGATTGTTTCCTCGCTGAAGGGCGTTGTCAGAGAAGAAGATGTCCATGACCTGGCCGTATCCGCTTTTGCCGATGCATGCCGCCCGGGTAATCCCAGAGATACTTCCGTCGAAGATATCGAGAAGCTTTACCGCTCGCTGATGTAATATATTCCCGGAAATAAACAGGCTGATGCAAAAGGGACAGATTCTTTCCGCCCGGATGCATCAGCCTTTTTATTTCATTTCCGTATGGATCTCAGATCGTCACGATTCCCAGTGCATTCAGAATCGAACTAATCAGGATAATGACCAGCAGGATCGGTGCCACATACTTCACCATCACGCGGTACATTTTCTTAGCCTTGAACGGCTGGTTGTCAAATTCAGCCTCATCCTCGATATACTTCGATCCGACAAACCATCCGATCATCAGGCAGGTCAGGCATTCGACGAACGGCATCAGCACGCTGTTGCTGATGAAATCGAAGAAGTCAAGGAAGGCAAAGCCGGCGATCCTGACGGCGGACCAGACATTGTATCCGAGCACGGACGGCACCGCGACGATCATGCACAGGATCGTAATGGTGACAGTCGCCTGCACGCGCGTCAGCTTCGTCTTCTCGAGCGCAACCGCGACCAGCGCTTCCAGCAGGGAAATGGATGATGTCAGCGCCGCGAAGATGACCAGCAGGAAGAACAGGATGCCGACGACCCTTCCGAACGGCATCGTCGCAAAGACCTTCGGCAGCGTCACGAACATCAGTCCGGCACCCTGCGAAAGCTGCGACTTGTCCCCGTTTGAGAACACATACACGGCCGGCACGATAATCATGCCTGCGAGAAATGCCACCAGCGTATCAAAGACTTCAATCTGTCTTGCGGAGCTTTCGATGTTCACGTCTTTCTTCATATAAGAACCATACGTGATCATGATGGCCATGCCAAGAGACAGGGAATAAAACAGCTGGCCGGTTGCTGCCACGACGGTTTCAAATTTAAATTCGGTAAAATCCGGTTTCAGATAGTACAGGATTCCTGCGCCGGCTCCCGGCATCGTGCAGACATAAACGGCAAGAATCACGGAAAGCCCGATCAGAATCGGCATCAGGATCTTGCTGAACTTCTCGATTCCCTTTTCGACGCCGAGCGCCACGATCACGGCCGTAGTCCCAAGGAAAATCGCCGTGTAGATCAGCGGAGACACCGGTGTGCCGATAAAGTTCGAAAAGAAACTGCTGTCTGTCATTGCTTCATTTTCCCCGGCAATAAAACCGGCGAAATACTTCAGGACCCAGCCGCCGACGACGCAGTAATACGGCGTAATGATGGCCGGTACCAGAAAGACCAGCGGGCCAAGGAAACGGAACTTTTTACTGACCGCGCCGTAGGCATTCAGGACAGACTTTCCCGTCCTGCGACCGATGGCAGCTTCCGTCACCATCAGCGTAAAACCGAACGTGACGGCCAGAATCAGATAAATCAGAAGGAATGTACCGCCGCCGTATTTGGCAGCAAGATAGGGAAACCTCCAGAGATTCCCGAGACCGACTGCCGATGCGGCAGCCGCCATGACAAAACCGACTTTTCCTGTAAATGTACTCTTCTTTTCCATTGCTTCCCCTTCAAAAAATGACGTGCGAGAATCATGATAACATACGTTTCATGAAGGGTAAAGCAGAAACTGATATCAGTCGTCTTCTTCAAAAATTTCTTCAATAATTTTCTCACTCGCCTGCGGACTCAGAGGCGTATCGACAAATTTTTCCTTGAAGACGACCTTCATGCTTGCCAGCTGCCCTGCTTCCGTCTTGTCGGAAATCAGATTCCTGCGCTCATACCATACCAGATCGCCGAATTCCCAGATGAAGAACCAGAAGATCAGCGAAGAAAAATCAATGATCGCATCCGTCACATTGATTGCATTGAGAAGCCAGAAGATTCCGAAGAACAGGATGCCCATGACAAACAGGAAAATCGTCTTGTTCCGGTTGATCTTCAGGTCGATCTGTTTGTCCCCGAGCCGGAGCGCATAGTAATCGGCAACGATCCGCTTGACCATTTCCTGCTGGTCCGCCGTAAAATTCGTCCCGCAGATTTCAAGGACGATCGGATATTCGACCGGAATGTAATAGGCATTTTCTTCAATGAAATCAGCAAAGCCGGAGTTGATGACTTCATAGTTTTCCACGGAATATGGGTTGACGATATCAAAAATTCCTTTTACATTGCAGGAAATGTACGCCAGTCCGTTCTCAATATAATAGTGGTTGACGAATTTCCCCAGATCCACTTCTTTTTTCCGGAAATACTTGATGTTGCTTTTAATTCTCTTCTCACGCATCTGCCATACACAGCCTTCCTGTTTTTTCATCTTTTGCCTTGTAGAGGCATTTGTCCGCAGCAGCAAAATAATCTTCAAATGCAGTCTCTTCCGAATCTGAAAAAGCGACGCCGATGCTGCACCGTATCATGAAAGGGAATCCTGTCAGCTGATTCAGCCGGCTCAGCTTTTCCTGCACTTCCTGCCGCGTTTTATACTTCTTGATGAAAATGACGAATTCATCCCCGCCGAACCGTCCTGCAATCCAGTTGGGGTTTTCATCAAGCAGCTCATGGATTTTCTTTGCAAATGCCTTCAGCACTTCATCGCCTGTATGATGTCCGTACTGATCATTGATTTTTTTGAAATCGTCCATGTCACAGATGGCAAAGGCATGTCCGGCCCAGAGACAGCTGCGGAGATATTTCCTTACCAGGAATTCGAAGGTCGTCTTATTGCTGACGCCGGTCATCGGATCGGATTCGCACATATTCTCCAGAGCTACCTGCGCATAATAAGTCCGCATCTTATAGCTGACGATGCTGAACAGCGCGGCTCCCGAGATACCGAGCGCGATGAAAATACTGACCGCATCCAGTACAAATTCATAGCTGCTCTCCGTCCGGAAACAGCAGATCAGATAAACGGCGGAAGAAATGGTTGTTTCCAGAATCGGTCGGATCGGACGTCTCGTATAGATCTGCGTCATCAGCACCAGACACAGCGGAAATAAAAAAGACGCCTCATTCGGAAAAACCGCAACTCCCAGGAATCCCGAGAGCCCCAGGATCTGCATGGCGAAAAGGGTAAGCAGAAAATCCACAGCCCATACCGGCGGCGTCTTTCTGAGGAAGAAAACCGTCAGGGTAAAGATAACGTGCAGAATGGTGAAAATCTGCACGACGGTCGTTTGAAGAGGAATGTTCAGGATCGGACATATCACAAAGAGATAAACACATAAATAGACCAGGTAAAGGAGCGACATCGGGTGCAGAATCTCCCAGTTCCGCCCGCTGCTGAGTTCTGCCGAATCCTTCATGAATCTCCGGCAGTCCCTGATCCAGTGTTTGAGTGCTGCGCTGTTCCGCTTTTCTGTCTTCCGCATATCATCCTGCCTTAAATCCGTTTATTTACTGTGGAAAACATCTGATTCAGTATAACATATCCATGCTCTTCCGTCATGGGGTATACCGGGAATATCACGTTTGGATTTCCCATTTTTTTTGTTGTAGATTTGTTGCTGTTTGTGCTGTAATCTGATCATAAGGACAAGGCAGTTTCCGACAGCGGCTTCTCTCAGGATAGATCATGAAAAAGACACTCTGCTTTCTGACCGCTTTCATATGCTTTTTTTCTCTGCTTCCGTCTACGGTCTTTGCATCGTCTGCCGGCGGCAGGGTGATTCGTGTCGGCTTTTTTGCCTTTGACGGCTATCATATCCAGGATGAGAACGGCAGGCGCAGTGGCTACGGCTACGATTTCCTTCAGGAACTTGCACGTTACGGGAACTGGACATACGAGTACGACGGCTACGACAAAAGCTGGTCGGAAATGCAGGACATGCTGGAGAACGGCCAGATTGATCTTCTGACCTCTGCCCAGAAAACACCGGAACGTGAAGAAAAATTTGCCTTCTCAGACGAGGCCATCGGGACCAGTTCGGCAATTCTGACAGTAAAAAGCGGAGACTCCCGCTATACCATCGGAGACTATTCCACTTACAGCGGCATGCGCGTCGGACTGCTCATGAACAGCAGCCGCAATAAGAAATTTGCTGATTTTGCAGCTGAGAAAGGTTTTGTCTATACGCCGGTCTATTATTCGTCCGTCAGCGGAATGACCGCTGATCTGCAGAAGGGCAGGAACATCGACGCCATCTGTTCCAGCAACCTTCGTTCGATTCACGGAGAATGGATTCTGGATGAATTCAGTCCCTCTGATTTCTATGTCATGGTGCGGAAAAATGACGCGGACCTTCTTTCCAAAGTCAATCACGCCATCAGTATGATGGATTCCAATCAGACAGACTGGAGACATCGCCTGTGGGATAAATACTACACGGCGGATTCCAGCGGAGAAATTGCCTATTCCGCGGATGAAAAGACATTTATCCGGGAAATGCAGAGCAGCGGCACCTCCATCCGCGCCGTCGTGGCACCTGACCAGGCGCCCTATTCCTATTTTGAAAACGGAACAGCAAAAGGAATCATTCCTGATTTATTTTCCAGGGTCACGGAAATGACCGGCCTGAAATTTGATATTGTCGAAACAAAAAGCAGGGAAGATTATTTTCATGTCCTGAACTCCGACAGCGGTATTGACGTCCGCATCGATGCCTATGACGATTACTTCGATGCCGAACAGAAAGGCTTCAAACTGACCTCAGCCTATCTGACTGCCTCTGTTTCTGCGGTCACGCTCCGGTCCGTTTCCGAACCTTATGTTTCCGCCGCCGTTGAAAAGACAGCAGACAGCACTCCCTTCCGTACGGACCTGCTGAACAGCGGTTCGGAAATTCTGCAGTTTGACACGATCCGGGAATGTCTCGATGCTGTCAGGATCGGAAAAGCGGCTGTGACTTACGTACTTTCCTACACCGCTCAGCAGTATCTGAACACAAACGACCTGACCGGAACGATGCAGTCGGTCATCCTGCCGCAGTACAGCGTTCCGTATGCCATCGGGGTATCCAACCGCGCAGATTACCGCCTTCTGACCATCCTGGACAAGGCAGTGACCAATCTCTCCGACGATATCGTTGAGTCCGCAATCCTTACCCACACGGAAAATGAAAAAAGCGATCTGACGATGTGGCAGTTTTTCGTCATGAACCCGCTGCTTCTGTTCATGGCTGCGGCGGTTTTCACCATTCTCGCGGTGCTGATCGTTGTCCTCATTTACCGGCAGAAGAACCTGCAGATAATCGAAAAGAAAAACAGGGAACTGCAGGCGGAAGCGCTGCGTGCCGACCAGGCCAGCGAAGCAAAATCACAGTTTCTTTCCAGCATGAGCCACGATATGCGCACTCCTCTGAACGGCGTCATCAGCTTTACCGACTTCGCGCTGAAGGCAGACTCGAAAGAAAAAATGCAGGAATATATTGAAAAGACCCGCCGGTCCGCAAAGATCCTGATGAGCCTGATCAACGACACGCTGGAAGTCTCCCGCATCGAAAGCGGAAAAATGGAACTGCATCCCGAATGGACTGACTTCAAGGAACTCATCAGCGGCATTTCCCTCGTCATCGAAAACTCTGCCGCGGAAAAGAACATTTCCTTCACGGAATATGACAACCTTCCTGAAAAGGAACTCGTGCTGACCGATAAGCTCAAGATCCAGGACCTGATGATGAACCTTCTGTCCAACGCCGTGAAATATACACCGGCCGGCGGCAGCGTGCATTTCAGCGTCACGGAAAATACAGAAAGCGACGGCCGGAAGAAGGCCGTCATTACCGTGTGCGACAGCGGCATCGGAATCTCGAAAGAATTCCTGCCGAACCTTTTTGAACCGTTTGCTCAGGAGCGGGACCCGTCAATGAAAGGCGTCGGCGGAACCGGTCTGGGACTGTATATCGCACACCGGATTGTTACCCTGCTGAGGGGAACGATTCAGGTTGAAACCGAAAAAGGCAGCGGAACGAAATTCACGGTTTCTTTCCCGATTGAAACCGGGGAACGTCCGGACAGCCGGGCTCCCGAAGCCGCAGCAGATTATGACTTCTCCGGAAAGAAAATTCTCCTGTGCGAAGACAATTTCATCAATACGGAAATAGCCCGCACGATCCTGAGCGAAAAGGGGATTCTTGTAACCTGCGCTGAAAACGGAAAAGAAGGCGTCGAAACTTTTTCCGCTTCCGCGGAAGGCGAATTCGATGCGATCCTGATGGATATCCACATGCCCGTTCTGGACGGCTACCGCGCGACTGAGGCGATCCGCGCGCTGAACCGTCCCGATGCCGCTTCCGTTCCGATTATCGCCATGACAGCCGATGCCTATGAAGAAGACGTCAGCCGCTGTCTGGCCGCCGGCATGAACGGCCATACGGCGAAACCGGTCGAACCGGACCATCTTTTTTCTGAACTTGGAAAATTCATGCATGCCCCTTTAAAACAGCCGTAAATTGTCTTATACTGACGTTATGTCGGATAACAATGCTTTCCTTCTAACAAGAGGACCAATCTTAAAACCGCTGATTGCTTTCAGCTTCCCGATCATGCTTACGAACATCCTTCAGCTGCTGTTCAACGCAGCTGATATTATTGTCGTGGGACAATTTGTAGATGAAACCGCCGTCGCGGCCGTCGGATCGAATACCGCACTCATCAACCTGCTCATCAATTTGTTCGTAGGCATTTCCCTTGGCGCCACCGTTACGATTTCCATCAAGATCGGGGCGAAGCAGGATTCGGAGCTTCCGGATATCGTGCATACGGCCGTGGCCATGGGTGTTCTTTTCGGAATCGTGATGGCTGCTGTCGGGTTCCTCGGTGCGCGGACGTTCCTGACCTGGATGTCCACGCCGTCTGACGTCATCGACCAGGCCTCTCTCTATCTGCAGATTTATTTCTGCGGAACGCCTGCCTTCATGATCTATACCTTCGGTCGCTCGGTGCTGGTGCCGACCGGCGATACCAAACGTCCCCTGCTGTACCTGACCATTTCCGGAATTCTGAACGTCATCCTGAACCTGATCCTGGTCATCGTTTTCCATCTCGGAGTCGCAGGTGTCGCCATCGCGACTGTCGTTTCCCAGATTCTTTCCGCTGTCCTGATGATGCGTGCGCTCTTCCGCCTGAAAGGCCCCTGCCGCATTTATCCTGAAAGAATCCGGATCCACAGAAAGCCTTTCTCAGCGATTGTCCGGCTCGGACTTCCTGCCGGCCTGCAGAGCGTTGTCTTCTCCATCTCCAACGTCATGATTCAGTCGTCAGTCAATTCGCTTGGGACAGCCTACGTCGCAGGCAATTCCGCCGCCAACTCTCTGGAGGGCTTCGTCTATTCCTCGATGGACGCCTTTTCGCAGGGCTGCATGACTTTTTCCGGACAGAATTTCGGTGCCAGACGGTATGAACGTCTTAACCGTGTCTACGGAATCAGCATCCTGTGCAACATCGTCATCGGCACCGCGCTCGGCGGGCTCACCTGCCTCTTCGCCGTGCCGCTGCTCCGGATCTATCTTCCGGAAGCCCCGGATGCCCTGACCGCCGGTGCCGGCCGTCTCTTCATCATTGTCGCCTTTGATTTCATCTGCGGCTGCATGAACTGCACCACCAACATGCTGCGCGGAATGGGCAAGTCCGTCTTCCCGATGATTGCCACAATTGTCGGCTGCTGCGGGCTGCGGATTGTCTGGATCTTCACGATTTTCCACAGCGTCTTTGCAACGGGAAATAAAACAGACGCCTATCACGCGCTGCTCATTTCCTATCCGGTTTCATGGCTGCTGTCCTTTGCCGCCCTGTTCCTGTTCTATGTCATCACGAAGAAAAAACTGGATGCACAGGCCGCATAGATCCTGCCTGCAGATCATGCATCATGATCTGTCAGTGACTTCCCGGCTGAAAGAAGACGTATTTCCCGCATTCCTGCGGTACTCTTTCGGCGTACAGCCCATCTCCTCGCGGAACGTCTTCCCGAAATAGCTGTTGGAAGCAAACCCGCAGTCGAGACTGATGTCCAGCACACTGTCACCGGTCTTCAGAAGTCTCTCCGCCGATTTCCGGATCCGGAACTTGTTCAGATAATCTACCGGTGAGAGATTCATGCAGCTTCCGAAGCAGCGGCGGCATTCCCGCTCGCTGATCCCGGCTGATTCCGCAATATCGCCGATTGCGATCTTCTCCCCGTAATGTTCCTCAATGAAATGCATCATCGTCTTGATGCGCTGCGAATCCGTATCCGGCAGCTTCCGGTCCTCGCGGCGGATCGTCTCCGTCTCCTCCAGAAGCAGGCACCAGAAACGGCTCAGCTCGTGCCGGACCTCAAATTCCGATCCGAAGCCGCCGGCCTTGTCCAGGTCGCGCACCTTCAGGATCGAAGTCAGCATTTCCAGACGTCGCCGGCTGTCCGGATGGATCGGGTACATTTTCAGGCTCCGGCAGTTCAGGATCGGCCGGAGATAATTCTGCTCAAGTAAACTGTTGTACATCCCGGAAATGAAATGCATGTCAAACAGGAATGCGACGATCAGGCAGTTTTTCCTCTGGCTGACCGGACGGATAAAATGCAGAGTATCGGAATTGATGAACATCGCATCTCCCTTTTTCAGCGTGAAGGTCTCCTCCGGCGTCTGATATTCCAGCTCGCCTTCGGCGACATAGCTGAGTTCCAGGACCGAATGCCAGTGCCACGGAACAAGATTTCCTATGCATTTATCAAGATAGCGGTAAATGCACACAAAAGGATATTCCGAGGAATCAATCGGGACGATCTCCTCGTTGTTGGATTTAAGATTCAGGAAGGAATCTATCTCTTTCATGAGAATGCCTCCGGAGACGTAAGGGTGAAAGCTGCCCACACCAGCACCTTTCAGTACCAGTACCATTATAAACTAAAAAGCACATATCGAAGAGAGAAGTTGATCATTCAATGGTGTTTTTTGCCGGATTTTTATATTAATAGGCTGATTTATACAATGAATCAGTCGGATTTTCGGATTATTTCCCATATTTCAGGATCTTGAAGGTCCGATTCTTTTTATTTTCTGTCCGAATGCCGCAGGCTTTCTCCTGTCCGATTTCTTATAATAAGACCATCAAAAGAAATCTTCACTGTATAAAACATCAGAAAGGGAGGATAAAACCATGATGACATACAGGATTCATCTGAACACGATTACCGATTACAGAAAGTATGCAGATCTTTTATCAGACTATTCATTCCGCGGAGAAGTCACCGTCGCCGGAAAACAGATTCCTGCTTACGACATCATCAATGTCTTCTCTTACTGCCCGGCGCCGGAGCTTTCACTTTCCGTCGAAGCCGGAAATGAAAAGACGATGAAAGCAATCCATAAGTACCTTCTGAAGTCCGGTCTGCTCGCTGCAGAAAAAGAAATGACCGCATAATCCTGTGAATCTCCTGAGATAAATAACAATACAGAAAAGAGAAACGCACGAACCTCAGTCCGGCCCGTGCGTTTCTCTTTTATTCCGGAAACTCTTTCTTTTTTACACTCAAATCCGCTGTCTGTGCTATACTTTTTCCATGAAGACTGTCGCCCTGATTCTTTTTATCGCAACTTATGTTTTTATGCTGGTTCTGCCGAAACGCCGCATGTTTGTGGTGATGATTTCGGCCGCTCTTTTTCTGATTCTGGGAATCCTTCCTCTTTCGGAAGTTCCCGGCGTCATTGACTGGAATGTGCTTCTGATGCTGGCAGGCACGATGGGCGCGGTTCATTTCTTCATTGAATCCGGCATGCCGGCGCGCATGGCCGACATTCTTGTTGAGCACATCCACAGTGTGAAATGGGTCTTCATTTCGCTCGCACTTTTTGCCGGCATCATTTCCGCGTTCATCGACAACGTGGCGACAGTCCTCATGATTGCACCGATCGGCCTGGCTATCGCACACAAATTCAAGGTTTCGCCGGTTCCGGTGGTTCTTTCCATCGCGGTCTCCTCGAATCTTCAGGGCGCCGCGACGCTTGTCGGCGACACGACTTCGATCATGCTTGGCAGCCACCTGGGAATGAGCTTTGCGGATTTCTTCGTGTACCACGGCCATCCCGGAATGTTTTTTATCGTGGAGGCCGGAGCCGTCGCCACGATTCCGGTGCTGATGTTCATTTTCCGCAGGGAAAAAGGCACCGTGGAAAATAAAGAGATGACCGAGGTTACGGACCGTTTCCCGTCCTTTGCACTCCTCGGCATCGTCGTCACTCTCATCGCTGCCTCTTTTATCCCGAATAAGCCGGAAATGACCAACGGCTTCATCTGCGCCGGGTATTTCCTGCTCGTTTTCCTTCATACGCTTGTGAAAAATAAGAAGAACCGCCGCCGGATTGCACAGGAGGCTTTTGCGTCCCTCGACATCGAGACAATTGTCCTGCTCGGCTGCCTTTTCATCGTCATCGCGGGCGTCAGCGCGGCCGGCCTGATTGACGACATCAGCAGTCTTTTCGTCCGCCTGGGCGGGAGCAGCCTTTTCCTGACGTACACGATTGTCGTCTGGTTCTCGGTACTCTTCTCGGCCTTTATTGACAATATTCCCTATGTAGCCGCGATGCTTCCTGTCGTCGGCGTGATCGGCACGACGCTGAATGTGCAGCCGGACGTCCTTTATTTCGGGCTGCTGGCCGGCGCGACTCTCGGCGGCAACCTGACGCCGGTCGGCGCCTCCGCGAACATCGCCGCTTCCGGCATGCTGCGGCAGATGGGATATACGGTGAAAAATAAGGACTTCATGCGCATCGGGGTACCGTTCACCCTCGTTGCGATCCTCACCGGCTACCTGCTCATCTGGGTCTTCTACGCGTGATGAAAATGCAGCAGCCCGCATCTGTAAAGACTGTGCTATAAAGAATCATGTCTCAGGGGACGGACAGGGCTGCACCAAATAGATACGGCTTCCGCGGAACTCGCCTTGATGCTCAGTTTAAGACAGAAGTCTTTGAGCTCAGACAGTCCTCGAAACCGCTTTTTCGTATTCTCAGAAACGCCAAGGGATTCCATCGGCTTGTGCAGATTGTATCCGTTTGGTGCAGCCCTGTCCATCCCCGATTCTTATTCCGCTTCTATGCCCAGTCTGTACAGATGCAGAGATGCTGGCATTTTCACAGTGTTTCCGTAATTTTGGCCAGCCACTCCTTCTCGTCCTCATCCAGATACGGCGAAATCTTCTCGCGCACATCCTTCTGATATTCATTCAGCCACTCGATGTCTTTCGCATTCATCAGCGACACGTCCAGCACTTCCGGGTCGATCGGCGCAAAGGTCAGCGTCTCGAAGCCGAGAAAGCCTGCATGATCCGGATCCTCGCGGCACAGGATCATGTTTTCCGTGCGGATTCCGTATTCACCGTCAATGTAGACGCCCGGCTCATCCGACGTGACCATGCCCGGCTCAAACGGGATGTCTCGCTTCGTGTCCGCGCTAGGGCGGACGCGGACGGAAACAGGCATTTCATGCACGTTGTTCAGAAAGCCGACGCCGTGGCCGGTCCCGTGGTTGAAATCGATGCCGTACTGCCACATCGCTTCGCGGGCAAATGTATCCAGATTGATTCCCCGGATGCCTTTCGGGAAGACCGCGTGCAGAAGGCGCAGCATTCCGATTACCGTCAGCGTGAAATCGCGTTTCTCCGCAGCCGTCGTCTCGCCCAGGGCAAAGGTTCTTGTGATATCCGTCGTGCCGTCAAGATACTGCGCGCCGGAGTCAACCAGATAAAGGCCTTTCGCATGCATCTGCGCGGCCGTTTCCTTCTGCGCCATGTAATGGCACATCGCCGCGTTCGATTCGTATGCAGAAATCGTCGGGAAGCTCAGCGATACATAATTTTTATCCGCCGTCCGCAGCGCATCGAGATGATCCGACGCGTCGACTTCGGTCAATAACCGTCCTTCTTTTTCCGCCGCGGCAATTTCCTTTTTCAGCCAGTACATGAACTTCGTTACATACGCACCGTCCCGCAGATGGCTTTTCTTCATGTGTCCGATCTCCGTCGGGTTTTTGATGCATTTCAGGCAGGAAATGGGGCTGAGCACGTCGACGATCTGATTTTCATTTTTCGCATTCTGCCAGGTCTCGTAATCGGAGGCCGTAAGGTCCATCAGGGTCCTGCAGCTGTTCAGCTTCCGCACTTCTTCCATCCAGCTGTCGTACGCGCAGAGGGTCAGGCCGTTATCCGCGCAGTATTTCCGGACGCTGTCATCCAGCGCACCGTCCTGCACGAACAGGCGGCATTCTTTTTCGGAGATCATCAGGTAGGACAGAAAGACCGGGTTGCATTCGATGTCGGAGGCCCGCAGGTTCGTGAGCCACGCCGTCTCGTCGAGCGCCGAGGTGAGGTAAATGCCGCAGTCCTCCTCCTTCATTTTCGTACGCACCGCTGCAAGCTTATCCTGCACGGAGGCACCCGCATAGGCCAGTTCATGGATCCAGATGCGGCTCATGCTGCGTGCCGGGCGGTTTTTCCAGACCGGGTCGACGAGGTCAGCGTCCGTCCGGACGCTGACGCCGCTTTTTTCCATCCGGGCAATCAGGCCCTGCCCGAAGCTGGCCCCGAAGAGCCTCGCGGAAAATGCCAGCGTGTCTCCCTTCGTTAAATGCTCCGCAAGAAAATCCGTAAGCGCCGGAACACCGGGCTCTCCGATTTTCATCAGATCCACCCCGCTGCCCTGAAGTTCTGCGGACGCCTGGACAAAATACCTGCCGTCGGTCCACAGATACGCATTTTCCGGCATGACCAGAACCGTGCAGGAATCCCCCGTAAAGCCGCTCAGGAATTTCGTACATTCATCATGCGCGCCGATGTATTCACTTCCGTGTTCATCCGAGCACGGCGAAAGCCACGCCGTGACCGATTTCTCCTTCATGATTTCACGCAGTGCCGTCAATTGCTGTCTCATTTCATAAGCCTTCTTTCCTGATTCATTTCTCAAGCTTCTTTCGTGCTGCCGTTCATCCTCATTCAGTATTTCCGCTTGATTTTCTGCGTCGTGGTCTTTTCAAATTCCGTGTCCCGGAATTCAATGTTCGCGATCTGCTTGTAGCTGGGCAGTCCCTTGTTCATTTTCCGGATCTCGGCATCGATTTTTTCACGCGCACCTTCCACTTCCGGATCCGGATAGATTTCCGCGGAAATCTGTTCGTCCTTCCCGGTAACGAGACATTCTTTCACGCCCGTGATGCGGTACAGTTTCTCCTCCAGTTCTTCCGGAGAAATATTTTCGCCGTTCTTCAGGATGATCAGGTTCTTGATCCGCCCGGTAATCGTCAGAAAGCCTTCTTCATCAAGCCTTCCGAGATCCCCGGTCTTAAACCATTCGCCGTCAAAGGTTTCCTTCGTGGCATCCGGCCGGTCGAGATAGCCGGCCATGATGTTGCTGCCCCTGACGCAGATTTCGCCGATGCCGTCCGCATCGGGATCGGCAATCCTGATCTCATTGCAGAAAAGCGGCTGGCCGACAGTGCCCGCCTTGATATTGCCGAGGCGGTTGACCGACACGACCGGGGAGCATTCCGTGATGCCGTATCCGTTGATGATGTAAATGCCGAGGTCGCGGAAGCCGCGGATGTATTTCTCATCCAGGGCAGCACCGCCGCAGACGACCGTTTCCAGATTTCCGCCGACCGCGGCCAGGACATCCTTGAAAAGCTTCCGGCGGATATCGATGCCGATTTTCGAAACGGCATTGCTCAGGGTCAGACCGAATTTCAGTTTCTTTGCCTGGCCGTTCTTCTCCGCTGTCCGCCAGATTGTCTTGTAAAGTCCTTCGACGATCAGCGGGACCAGGACGATGTGCTGGGGCTTGGCCAGCTGCAGGTCCCGGCTGACATGGCGCAGGCTGTCATTGATATAGACGGGATATCCGTAAAGCATGACGGCCGTGACGCCGGTCGTAAAGGCCAGCATGTGGTGCAGCGGCAGAACCATGACGTTTCCGCCTTTAATGCGGGCGGCATCCGCCGAAGCACGTGCGTTCATGATCAGGTTCCGGTGCGTCAGCATGACGCCCTTGCTGATTCCCGTCGTGCCGGAGGTGTAGACGACCGCCGCGACATCGTCAGGTTCATTTTCCGCGGAAGGCTTTCCCGGATGTTCCGTGCCTTCCTTCATCCGCTCCGGAAGGTCATTCATGCAGAGCAGCTGCAGCCCTTCAGTCTGAAACTCAGCCGCCTTCGCGGCAAAGATGCGTGAATAAATGAAAAGCTTCGCGCCGCTCATGGCGACCAGCTTCATCACGTCTTCCGGCTGCAGGTTGCGGTCGATCGGAACGGCAATATTTCCGCTCGTCGTAATCGCGAAATGCGAGACGATCCAGCTGTAGCTGTTTTCGCCGTACAGCGCGATCTTCACTCCGCGGAGGTCCTGTGAAAGCAGATACCCTGCCAGCGCGCGGACGTCCTCGCGAAATTTAATGTAAGAAACATTGACCACTTCTTTTCCGGTATAATACTGGAAGGCTGTCCGGTCTTTGTGCTCTTCGGTGCAGAAATCAAGAAAGCCTTTCATATTCCGGATGGAATCAAAAGAAGAACTGGTAAAATCCATATTCATTTCCCCTTTACACGTGAATTACTGATGGGCCTCGATGTAGTCGACAATGTCCTGGACTTTCTGGAACTTCATGATGTCCTCGTCCTGAACCTCGATTCCGAACTCATCCTCCATCTCGCTGACCATGCTGAACACTTCAAAGGAGTTCAGTTCCAGGTCGCTGACAAGATCCGTGTCTGCCGTAATCTGCTCTTTCGGAAAATCCGTGTGATCCGCAAGTATGTCGATGACTCTTTCCAGCATTTTTCAAATACCTCGCTTATAAGTTTTTTTTGGAACCACCACCCCCGTCCCGATGGTTCAGGAACCGCCGGGACGGGGGTGGTGGTTCCATCGTTCCATCAGTCGCCGAATCCATCCCACACCGGAATTCCGGTGTAGTGTTTCGCTTTTTCTTCGCCACGGAGCACGCGCAGCGCACCAAATGCCAGCGCCTCCTGCTCAAACTCGCCTTCGTAGGCCGTAACCGGTGCAATCCATCCGCAGGTTCGGCGGATTTCTTCTTCCACCTCCGGGAAACGGAGCAGCCGGCCGCCTAAAAGGATTCCGTCAACATTTCCCTGAAGGACCGCAGCCATCGCACCGATGTATTTCTCAATCTGATAAATCATCGCGTTCCAGGTACGAGCCGCCTTGGTGTCGCCTTCTTCAATCCGCTCATGCACTTTGTCGGAATCGGAAGTCCCCAGAAGGGAAACGAATCCGCCCGCCTCGATGCAGGTGCGGTAGACGTCGTCGAGATTCTTTCCCCTGCAGTAATCAATGGCATCCGTCAGGGCAAGCGTTCCGATCCGCGTGGGAGTCATCGGACCTTCGCCGCCGGACGCATCATTTGCATCCACGATGCGGCCGTGCTCATGCGCCGTCACGGAAATGCCGCCGTCGATATGACAGACGATAAAATTGCAGTCTTCATATTTCCGGCCGATTGATTTCGCATGCCGGATAGCCATTTCCTTCAGATTGAGGACATGCATCTTCGCCTTTCTGTAGACACCGTCAAGTCCGGTCACCCGGGCAAGGTCGGAAAGCTCGTCGACCACGGGAGGATTGACCGTGAACATTTCCCCGCCGTAGCGGTCATGTACCAGCCTGGCCATCTGTACGCCGAGATTGGATGGATGATGCAGGCCGCTTCTGGCTGCCTTCGTATCCTCGATCAGCTTTTCGTCAACGACATAGGTGCCGCTCTCCATCGGGCACGCTCCGCCGCCCCTGCCGACAACCGCATCAAGACCGTTCAGGTCGATATGCTCCTTTTCAATCAGGTCATGGATATCCCTCATCCGGAAGGAAAGCTGATCATTGATTTTTTTGAATTTCAGCAGCTCCTCCGAATAATGATTGACGCATGTCTCAACGAGACATGTCTCGTCCTCAAAGAGGGCCAGCTTCGTCGACGTGGAACCGGGATTGATTACAAAGATTCTGAACTTCTTCATTTCACCCACCTCGGTTTTATTATAATATAAAATTCTGTTTTGTGGAGATACAATGCATGAGAAATGAATCAGAGAATCTGCAGGCCCGGCATCCGTCTGAACAGAAAAAAGGCACCCCGGACAGGGGGTGCCGAAAAAACTGCTGAATATCTGCCATCTGCTGCAAAAAAAACCTGAAGAATCAATCCAGGATTTCTCCGTTCGTCGCCAGCGTTACGACCTGCCACGGAATCATTTTACCGCTGTTCCGGAGAGCCGTCTTGACGGCATATTCGATTCCTCCGCAGCACGGCACTTCCATGCGGACGACCGTGACGCTCTTGACCTCATTGTTTTTAAGAATCTCCGTCAGCTTTTCCGAATAGTCAACGGAATCCAGCTTCGGGCATCCGATGAGCGTCACGTGGTTTTTCATGAAGCGGTCGTGGAAATCTGCCCTTGAATAAGCCGTGCAGTCTGCCGCGATCAGCAGCTTTGCGCCTGAAAAATACGGAGCGTTGACCGGAGCCAGCTTGATCTGGACCGGCCACGTGGTCAGTTCGGAAATGACACCGGAGCCGGCTGAGGCACCATTTTCCGCAGTCTTTTCCGCTGATGGAGAACCTGCTGCCGAAGATCCTGCCGTACAGGAATCTGCCGCCCGGGCAGGTCTTTTCAGCATGGCCGCCCTGCTGCCCGGGCATCCGCCGAACGGCACGCCGGCCGCATGCCTGGCTTCATTTTCCGCAGCGGCTGCCTTGTTCAGCTTGTGCTCGGTAACCGCTTCGGCATTGTATTCCGCCGCTTCGCGTTCCGTAAATGTAATGGCTCCGGTCGGGCAGGACGGAAGGCAGTCGCCGAGTCCGTCGCAGTAATCATCGCGCATCAGATGTGCCTTCCCGTTGACCATGGCAATGGCACCTTCATGGCAGGCCGCCGCACAGGCACCGCAGCCGCTGCATTTCTCTTCATTGATCTCAATAATTTTTCTCTGCATGATGGAATCCTCCTGATTTTATCCGGTTCATTTATACTTACTTGCTTGCTATGACGGCATTGTACTATAATAGGCTGATTGAATATGTTGTATTTCCAACACTGGAGGCTCTCATGGAAAAAGAAATTTCTGCAGCCCTGCAATCCGTTCTTTTTGCCGGCGTCAAAGAAGACGAGATCCGTTCCATGCTGAAATGTCTTTCCGCAAAAAAGAAAAAATATAAAAAAGGCGAATTCATCCTGCTTTACGGAGACAGCATCCGCTCGATCGGCCTGCTTGTCAGCGGCACCGTCAATGTCATCAAGGAAGACTACTGGGGGAACAGCAACATCGTCGCTGCCATTCTTCCGGGCGAGACTTTCGCAGATGCCTATGCCTGCTCGCCCAACCGCACGCTCGGCGTCAGTGTCGTGGCAGCTAAAGACAGCGAAGTCCTTTTTCTCGAAGTCGACCGGGTTCTGCACGTCTGTTCCTCCGCCTGCAGTTTCCATTCCCGCCTCATTCAGAACCTTGTCATGCTGCTGGCCTCCAAGGATCTGGCCATGAATGAAAAGCTCACGCACCTGACGCAGCGCACGACCCGTGAAAAGCTGCTGTCCTATCTTTCCGCCCAGGCTATGCATCAGGATATTTCTTCTGACCGCACAGACAGCGATAAGGAATTCGGTAGCGGAGACGAAGGAGAAATTTCCGACAGTTTCGAGATTCCGTTTGACCGCCAGCAGCTGGCCGATTATCTTTCGGTCGACCGCAGCGCCCTCTCCGCCGAACTTTCCCGGATGGCCCGTGACGGTATCCTTGAATATAAGAAAAACCGGTTCAGACTTCTGAAGGAAGTCTGAACCGATTAAAAAGCCATACGCTTCCCCGGCTTTGGTCATTATATTCTGTGATCGGGACGCTCTCTCACAGAACACACTGACCGCAGCCGGAGAGCGCATGGTTTTATATCCGTCAGATGCTGTCCGTAAATCTAAGGAATGCAGCCTTCCCCTCTTCCGTGCGCTTAAAGACGCCTGCGCATTCGAGCACTTTCCCGAAGACCAGTCCGACTTCCTTCCGGACGGTTTCATCAACCGTATCCTCGGTGAAGCTTCCGTACTTCTCCTTCAGTTCCCGCATCCAGGCCGCATGCTTCTGAATCGTCCTGTTCTTTTCCGGGTCGTCGCCGGAAATGAGATATTCGCCGACAATCTTCAGTTCTGTCTGCAGGCGTCCCGGTAAAATAGCCAGGCCCATGACTTCAATGAGTCCGATGTTCTCTTTCTTGATGTGATGCAGTTCCGCCCACGGATGATACAGGCCGTCCGGATGCTCCGGTGTCGTCAGGTTGTTGCGCAGCACCAGGTCGATTTCAAAAAGACCGTCCCGCTTTCTGGTGATCGGCGTAATTGTATTGTGCGGTTCTCCGTCCGTCTCGGCAAAAATCATCGCGCCCGCATCCGTATAGGAGCGCCATTTCCCTAAGATCTTATCCGACAAATCGATCAGGTCATCCCTGTTTTCGCACTGCAGGCGGATGACGCTCATCGGCCATTTCACGATGCCGCCCCGGACGTTCGGATAGCCTCCAAAGGAAAGAGGTGTCTCGATCTGCGCCTTCGCCATCGGGAAATCGAAGCGGCCGCCCTGGAAATGATCGTGGCTTAAAATGGAGCCGCCGACAATCGGCAGATCCGCGTTCGATCCGAGGATATAATGCGGGAACTGGGAAATGAAATCGAACAGCTTGCCGAACGCCGCGCGCTCAATCTTCATCGGCGTATGCTTCCCGTTGAAGACAATGCAGTGCTCGTTGAAATAGCTGTACGGCGAATACTGCAGGAACCAGTCGCTGTTGTTGATTGTGATCGGAATGATGCGGTGGTTCTCCCGTGCCGGGAAATTCGTGCGGCCCGCATAGCCTTCGCATTCCTTGCAGAGCAGGCATTTCGGATAGCCGGTCTGCTTCGCCAGCTTGGCCGCGGCAATCGCCTTCGGATCCTTTTCCGGCTTGGAAAGATTGATCGTGATGTCAAGGTCGCCGTATTCTGTCTTCGTGCTCCATTTGATATCCTTCACGATGCGGTAGCGGCGGATATAGTCTGAATCCTGTGAAAACTGATAGTACCAGTCAGTCGCCTTCTCCGGCGATTCCGCATAGAGACTGCGGAATTGCCGTATGACATCCGACGGGCGCGGCATCAGGCAGTCCATGAGACGCGTATCGAAAAGGTCGCGCTCCGTGACGGTATCGTCGATGAGCCCGCGTGCGCAGGCATCATCCAGAAGATCCTTCAGGATGGCTTCCAGCGGCCGGGCGGAAGCTGCTTCCGCCGCTGCAGTCCCCGGAACCACCACCCCCGTCCCCGTGGTTCCTTCTTCATATTCATCGAGCTTCAGGACGTCGAGGATGCGGTTGCGCGCATAGATGACGTCTTCTTTTCCGATAAGTCCTTTTTCCGCCCCATAGGCGGCAAGTTCATCGATAACTCTGCTGATCATTTTTCCCCCAATGTCTTTTGATTCTGTCTGTCGGCCTGTTCAGCCGATTTCCTCGTTCACGCAGCACGAGCCGATCGGACGGATCGACATCCTGTAGGCGCAGCCTTCTCCGAGATGTTCTTCCATATAGGAAATATACTCGTCCGTGATCTCGTTCGGGACAATGGCCAGGATGACCCCGGCAAAGCCGCCGCCGTGGACGCGGCAGGCGCCGCAGCCTTTCTTTTCAAGAAACAGTTCCGTCAGCGCCAGAGCGACCGTGATGCCCTGCTCCTGATAATCATGGTTCGTGTAGCAGTTCTGCAGGTATTTCCAGGAAGAATTTCCGGAAGCAATGATGCCCTTCAGGAACTCATCGAACCGTCCGCCTTCCAGCGCCTTCACGTCATTCTCCACGCGCCTGTTTTCCTCAAAGAAATGAATCGCACGCAGGATGGCGCGGTCTCCTGTCTTCTCCCGAATTTCCTGCAGGCGTGAAAGCATCTCTTCCTCGGAAGTCTCGGAAAGATGCTGCTTCCCGAGGCATTCGGCGACCGCTTTCATTTCCTTCGGGATCGAGGAATAGTCTTCGGAAAGGTCCGCATGCCCGCGGCCCGTCTGCACGATGATGACCGAATGGCCCGCGCTTTCAAAATCAAAATTCACCTTGCGCACATCCGGGTTCACCGGATCCGCGAAGTCAATCGTAATAAGTCCGCCGACGGCGCAGCACATCTGGTCCAGCAGGCCCGAAGCCTTGTCCCAGTAGACGTTCTCGGAATATTTCCCGATCTGCGCGTACATCGTCTTATCGATTTTCCCGTCATTGAAGAAGGTGTTGATAATCTGGCAGATGAGCGTTTCAAAGGCAGCGGAGGAACTGACTCCCGCACTGGAAATGACGTTGCTCGTGATATAGGCATCGAAGCCGCCGATGGCATAGCCGTATTTTTTAAAACCGGCCAGCATGCCTTTCACCAGGACTTCCGAACCGGTCTTTACCTCTCCGGGCTCCAGGTCATCGAGGCGGATCGTAAGCTGCTGATCGAAGCCTTCGCTGAAAATGCGTACCGTGCCCGCGTCATTTCTTCCGGCCGCTGACACGCAGTCCAGGTTGATGCTTCCGCCGAGTACTTTCCCGTGATTATGGTCGGTATGGTTTCCCGCGATTTCCGTTCTGCCCGGAGAAGAAAAAAGAAGGAAGTCCTCCTCTCCGTACATGGAAAGAAACCCGTCAATCACGCCTTCATAGCGCTTTCTCTGGGCAGCGGTTTCATCCGGGCCGTAAAGCCTTGCAAAAAGACGATCTGCCGCAGCAGATGAAAGAAGTTTTTTCGTATCCCCGGTGTTCATCATTTCCCCCTCGGTAGACAGATTCTGAAACAGGTATTCCTGCTAAACAGCATACCTTTTCCGCTGTCTGTTTTCAAGCACCTGTTCGCCGATAAATGACGGAGCTTTTTGTCTAAATATGCAGGACATAGCCTTCATCGAGACGGCTGCGGATTTCCTTCCTGGCTGCCTTCGGGTCCAGACGCTTCATCAGCAGAAGTCGCGCCTCCTCCGTCCTGTCCGCTTCCTCCGCGGTATAAAGCTCAGCGGGGCATCCCGTAATTTCCCGCATTTCCTCTTCGAGAATCGTCTTCTTTTCCGTGAAGATTTCCCGGATAACCGCCCGGAAGGAATTCCGGTACGTGTTCACGTCCACGAGGCAGCCCGAATTCTCTTTCACGACAAAGGGGACGCACAGAATCTTTTTTCCGAACTCCCTGCTGGTACGCCGGTCTTCAAATTTTGTCCAGATTGCTTCCTTGCCGTCAATCATCTGCGAGAGGGCACTCTGTACGAAGTTTGCATGATGCTTCTCATAAAGGTCCGCATCCGGTATCTGCCTTGCAACCCAGATGTTTTCTTTCCCGCATTTTTCACCCAGGAATTTTTCGATGTCTGCATGCATCCGGTCGGAAACCCGTAGTCCGCCGGAATCCTCCGCCTGAGAAACATAAAAGAAAAAAGCACCTTCATGGAAAAGAGTTTGATATTCCGGATGCTTTGCCCAGAGTCTTTCCGCATCGGCTTCCGTCTGGAGCTTCGCGTACTCTTTCTGAGAATCCTCATTATTTGCCTTCTTATTTTCCGTACGCCACCGGATAAACTCCTCATCGTATACAATGAAGCGGATCTTTCCCTTGACGTTCCCCATCCGCTTCTCGATTTTCCGGACGCGCTCCGAAAGATTGCGGATATCCTGATCATCATTCTTCACCGTGCCGGTATGCTTCAGGAAGGCATCGTTCCACGCCTCATAGGTATAGATGCAGGAAAGAACATCAACCGTATTCAGAAGATTCTTTATTTTTTTCAGGACAGCCACGGAAATACACCTTCCTTTCTGTTTGTTCTTGACATTCCTTTTATATTTGATAAAATCTAATTGTATAAAATATTTATAGCACTGCTGAAATCCCCAGTCAAGAAAAACAGTCTCAGGAGGATTGAATATGAACGTATACGATTATTCCGTAAAAGATGCAAAGGGCAATGAGGTTTCCCTCAAGGATTACGAAGGAAAAGTTCTTCTGATCGTGAACACCGCGACCGGCTGCGGCTTCACTCCGCAGTATAAGGATCTGGAAGACTTATTTGAGAAATATCACGGCCGGGGTCTGGAAATTCTCGACATTCCCTGCAACCAGTTCCGCGGACAGGCACCGGGCACGGATGAAGAAATCCATCAGTTCTGTACCCTGACCTATCATACACAGTTCCCGCAGATGCATAAAAGTGAAGTCAACGGAGAAAACGAGCTTCCTCTTTACACCTATCTGAAGAGCCGGAAAAACTTCGAAGGCTTCGGCGACGGACCGATGGCGCCGCTGATGAACGACCTGCTGCAGTCCATTGACAAAGACTATCAGAATAATCCGGCCATCAAATGGAACTTCACCAAGTTCCTGGTCAGCCGCAGCGGCAGCGTCATCGCCCGCTTTGAGCCCACTTTCGATATGAAGGAAGTCGCAGTGCAGGTGGAAGCTGCTCTTTAGAAAATACTGCTGTTTCATCAGCACATGATCTGTCGTTTCATCAATACATTATCATCAGGGGGAAATGATGAGCAGTCGGTACGACGCCTTGAAACTCAGCAGCCAGCTTTGCTTTCCGCTCTATGCGGGAGCACGCAGAATCGTACAGAAATATACACCTTACCTCAATGAACTCGGCATTACCTACACGCAGTATGTAACCCTGATGGTTCTCTGGGAAAAGAAAAAAGCCACCGTCGGCGAACTGACGGAGGCACTGTATCTGGACACCGGAACCATGACGCCGCTTCTGAAAAAAATGCAGGCCGGCGGACTTATTTCAAAAAAGCGCAGCAAGAAGGACGAACGGACCGTTGAAATCACACTGACGGAAAAAGGAACCGCCCTCCGGGAAAAGGCTCTTTCCATTCCGAAGGAAATGAGGAAGTGCATTGACCTCTCCCCGGCGGAAGCATCGGAGCTGTACCGCCTGCTCTACAAAATTCTGGATTCCTGTTCGTAAAAGATTCTCCGGATTCCGGTTTTCTGCTCCGGAAGAATTCTCCGGATCCCGGTTCTCTGCCCTGAAAGCTTTCTTTACGAGAACGATTTGAATCCCTCGCCGTGTACTTCGGTCGCACTGACCACATAGGCAAAGGCATCCGGATCGTTCTTTTTAATGGCATTCAAAGCCGCCGTCACGCCTCCCCGGCGGACGACGCAGGTCAGCACGGTCTTTCTGTCACCGGTATAGGCACCGGAAGCCTCATGCATCGTGACGCCGCGGTCCGTGACATTCAGCAGGATGTCGGCAATTTCCTCGCCCTTTCCGGTAATCACGTAAATGACCTTTGCGTAATCGGCACCCTGCAGGATGGCATCGATAACCTTGCTGGAAACATAGATGGCGATAGCGGAATACATGGCGACATCGATATCCCGGAAAATCAGCATGGCAAAGATGACAACGCCGCAGTCAATGCACAGAAGAATCGTACCCGTATTGACTTCGCGGAATTTTCGCGAGACGATGAGACTCAGGAGATCCGTGCCGCCCGTACTTAAGCCGCGCAGAAAAAGGAGTCCGAGTCCGGCTCCCGTCAGGGCTCCGCCGAATACTGCCGCAACCAGGACATTATTCGTATACACGGGCACAAACAGCGTGAACCAGTCAATAAAAACCGACAGCAGGACTGTCGCAATCAGCGTCTTGATCAGGGGCTTGAACCCCAGTTTCCGGAATGCCAGGATAAAAAGAGGGACGTTCAGCATCAGCGACCATACGCCGACAGGAATCGGCGTGATTGATTTCAGTGCGGTCGCAAGACCGGTTACACCCCCCGGTGCGATATTATTCGGGACTGTAAAAATAACCATCGACAGGGCTGTTGCCGCCGTGCCGACAGCGATGCTTCCGAAATCGAGCAGTTCTGCTTTAAAATTGATTTTCATTTCCCGGATTCACTTTCCCATATCGTCTTCTGACGTTCTGGTTCTATTATATAGCGGACCGGTCTTTTTGGACAGATGGAACCTGAGTCCCTCAGATTCCTAAAATTTTCCTAAAGTACTTGACGGTTCTATCTGTAATTGTTATAGTTACAGTTAGAAAATAACAACGCACCACGAAAAGGAGAAAAATATGTTCAGAAAAGCCATACTTCCCCTGGCGCTTGCCGGTGCGCTTCTCATGACCGCATGCGGAGCCGCTTCACCAGCCGGTAATTCCACTGTCTCATTAAACAAGGTTCCTGACTCGTCCGTCAGTTCTGTCACGGCGGACAGTGCCGCTGCCGCCTCTGAAACAGATATCATGACTTCAAAGGTCGTCGGCAGTTCCAAAGCATCGGAAGCGGATTCCGGAACGGAAGATGCATCGGGTACCGTCAGCAAGGGCAATCCCGGATTCGGCGTACTGGATTCATTTTCCACGGAAGACCTTGCCGGAAACACTGCCGACCAGAGCATTCTGAAAAAGGCGAAGCTTACCATGATCAATGTCTGGGGCACTTTCTGCAGTCCCTGCATCAATGAACTTCCGGAGCTTTCAAAGCTCAATGCAGAATATGCAGACCGCGGCTTCCAGGTCATCGGCATTCCGCTCGACACGCTTTCATACGACGGTTCGGTCGACTCCGCCCAGAAGGAAAAAGCTGCACAGATCGTCGAACAGGTCGGGGCGGACTACACACATCTGCTGCCGGAAGGAAACCTTCTGAAAATCGCGCAGCAGGTCATTTATTACCCGACCACGATGTTCGTCGATGAAAACGGGAATCAGGTCGGCGACGTCTTCGTAGGAGCTAAATCAAAAGACGGCTGGGCTGCAGTCATCGAAGAATACCTGAAATAATCCATCAAACGGAACCGCCACCCCCGTCCCCGTGGTTCTTCGGAACCACCACCCCCGTCCCCGTGGTTCTTCGGAGGCTGAAAGATATGCATGCTCTGATTCCTTTTTTGAAAAGAAATAAGGCAGCGGCCGTTCTTATGCTCTTCGGCATCCTTTTTATTCTCCTCGGCATTTTCCGCGGAGAAGCCGCAGCGGTCCTGAATAAGGCCGTCAATATCTGCATGGAGTGTATCGGCCTTGGGTAAACTGCTGAATGTCGTTAAAAATCATATCCGTACCGTCGTGCAGATCTTGTTTACTGCGCTGACGAACGGCTACGCAAGAGGGTTCGCGGAAGGCAGCATTTTCCGCGGGTCCTCGAAGGCCGTCTGCGTTCCGGGACTGAACTGCTACTCCTGCCCCGGTGCTCTCGGTGCCTGTCCGATTGGTTCCCTGCAGGCCACGCTCGACAGCGGAAAATACCATATCGCCTTTTATGTCGCAGGTTTCCTTCTCTTCATCGGCGCGGTTTTCGGACGCTTCGTCTGCGGATGGCTCTGCCCGTTCGGCCTTGTCCAGGATCTTCTTTATAAAATTCCGTTTGTCCGGAAAATGAAAAAGCTTCCCGGCGACCGTTTTCTCCGTTTCCTGAAATACGGAATTCTCGCCGGATTCGTCATTATTCTTCCGATGACGGTCCTGGACCTTGCGGGACAGGGACAGCCCTGGTTCTGCGAATATATCTGCCCTTCCGGAACACTGTTTGCCGGAATTCCGCTGGTCGCGTCAACTCCGGTTCTGCAGTCGGCCCTCGGCTTTCTTTTCTCCTGGAAACTGACGATTCTGATCGTGCTGCTGCTTCTTTCCATCCTCGTTTACCGGCCGTTCTGCAAATACCTCTGTCCGCTCGGCGCCATCTACGGATTTTTCAATCCGGCTGCCCTTTACCGTTTCCGTATTGAAGAAGATCAGTGCACCAAATGCGGGCTGTGCCAGAAAGCCTGCGGCATGGATATTCCGGTCTATCAGAAACCGAACAGCTTTGAATGCATCCGGTGCGGCGACTGCCGGAAAGCCTGCCCGCATCACGCCATTACGATTGTCAATCTGAAAAGGAGCAAAGAAAATCATGACAGCTGAATTCTCTCTTGCCGTACACGCCCTTGTCTACTTAAGCGCACAGAACCGTGAACTGACTTCGGAAGAACTGGCAGAAAACATCTGCACGAATTCTGCCCGGGTCCGCAAGATCATGCACAGTCTCAAGGCAGCCGGCCTGGTGACGACAAAGGAAGGAATCGGAGGAGGCTACAGCCTGGAGGTTCCGGACAGCAGCATTTCTCTAAGAAGGATAGCGGAAGCGACCGGCACGGATTTTGTAAAAGCCGGCTGGCGGTCCGGAAATATCGATATGGACTGTGCCGTCGCTTCCGGAATTGCCGGCGTAATGGACGGAATATACGGTAATCTGAACAGCTCCTGCCTGAAAATGCTTTCGCAGATCACGGTCGCGGATATCCGGAAGAAACTGACTGCCGCAAAAAAAGAAAAGAAAAACGGAAAATCTTAAGAAACAGAAATCGTCCTATAGAAGTGCAAGGCATTCGCGCCACACCCTGCCGGCGGGCAGTCCGACGACATTGCTGTAATCGCCGCGGATGCCGACAATGTATTTTGCAAATTCACCCTGGATTCCATAGCCGCCTGCCTTGTCAAAGGGCTCGCGGCTTTTAATATATTCTTCTATTTCCGTGTCGCTCATCGGTGCGACAGTCACATCGGTCGTATCGGCAAAAGAGATCTCTCCGCTGCCGGGAAGCTTCCGGGAAGCGGGAAATGCACGGTTTTCAGGATTGAGAAGAACGGCGCAGACTCCCGTCAGGACCTGATGCGTCCGGCCGGAAAGAAGATGCAGCATCCTGGATGCATCTGCCTCATCCTTCGGCTTGCCGAGAATTTCACCGCCTGCCGCAACAACTGTATCGGCACCGAGCACCAGGACGGATTCCCGTCCTGCAGCGTATTTGTCTCCTGAAGATGCCGCCAGATACGATGCAATATCGTACGCCTTGATTGCTGCATTTATCAGACAGACCTCCGCCGGTGAACCGCCGGTTTCCGTTTCCGCCTGACCGGAAACCATGACGGTAAAGGATACGCCGAGCTGTGTCAGAAGCTGAGCACGCCTGGGGGATGCGGATGCAAGGATGATTTTCATTTTTTCTTCACTTCCGGATTCAGATCGATTCCCTGCGCCCGGTCGTAAAACGGGTACATGGACTGGATTGTATTTTCGAGAATATAGTAATGGCGCAGGTAGGCAGCCAGCAGGGCCATCAGAATCAGGGTAAAAACGGCGGAACCGAGATTCGGACTTACAAACCATGACAGGAAGGCTGCCATCATGAAGACAGCGACAGACATCGTGACAATCAGATGCACCAGCCGCTCGTGCTGGAAAATTCTGATCTGTTCCAGCATCTTCTGCGCAAGCTCAGGGTTTCCTCCTTCCGGAATGTCCAGATGCTTCAGGTATTCCATGTAGGCTTTCAGCCGTTTTTCCATGACACGCCTCCTCCGGGAACTCTCCCTGCCGTATCTATTATAGCATATGCTGATCCCGGAAAGATCCTGCTGTGAAATCCGGAAAGTTCTGCCGTATCCTGCTGTGAAAACCGGAAGATTCTGTCTTGTTCTGCTGCAGAATCCGGAAGCATTTCTGTTGTTAATTTGTTGCTGGTCTCCTGTGTATAATCAGTGCAGAAAGGCTGATCAACAGGCCGAACACAGAAGGAGCCGGTTATGAAACCCAGAAAATCAGAAAGAAATCATCTGCCCGCCCGCATTTTTTCTTCCGTTCTTGTCCTGACGCTTGTTTTCCTGACCGGGACTTCGACCGTCTGCGCAGAGTCTTCCTCCGCATCGAAAAGCTCAGGGATACCCGCCGCATCGGCAAGTTCCGGTATATCCGCGGCATCGAAAGATTCCGGTACCTCTTCAGCATCAGCTGAGGAATCATCTTCCGCGCAGGCAGACGGAAAGATCCTCCTTCTGCACACGAACGACGTACACTGCGCCGTGGATCAGACAAAAGACAGTTCGGGAAATGTCACCGGTCTTGGATACGCAGCGCTTGCTTCCTATAAGAAAAAAATGACAGCGGAATACGGCGCGGAAAATGTCACGCTTCTGGATGCCGGAGATTCCATCCAGGGCGGCAGCATCGGAACGCTTTCTTCCGGAAGCTGGATCATCAATATCATGAACCGGGTCGGCTACGATCTGGCCGTTCCCGGCAATCATGAATTCGACTTCGGCATCAGTCAGTTTCTCAATCTGACGAAAATGGCTTCATTTCCCTATCTGAGCTGCAATCTGACAACAAAAGCCGACGGAAAAAGAATTCTGGATGCGTATAAGATTCTCAGTTACGGCAATACAAAAATTGCCTATGTCGGCATCAGCACGCCGGAAAGCATTACGAAATCCACGCCTGCCTATTTCCAGGATGAAAACGGAAATTACCTGTACAGCTTTGCTGAAGATTCAGACGGGAGCTCCCTTTACAGAGCCGTCCAGACTGCCGTGGATTCCGCAAAGGCGGAAGGGCCGATTATGTCGTCGCTATCGGACATCTGGGTGAAAAGGGCATTACAGACTTCTGGACCGGTACCTCGGTCATCGCCCATACGACCGGAATCGACATCCTGATCGACGGACATTCCCATGAGGAAATCGAGGACACGCTGGAAAATAAAGACGGAGAGAAAGTCATCCATGCCCAGACCGGCACAAAGCTGACGGATATCGGAAAAATCGTCATCGATACGAAAACCGGGAACATTTCACAGGAACTGGTAAAAGACTGTACGGAACAGGATCCGGAAGTTCTGGCCTATATCAGCGGTATTGAAGACCAGTTTAAAGGTAAAATGGAAGAGAAGGTCGGGAGCACGGACTATACGCTGACAATAAAGGATTCCGCCGGAAACCGTGCCGTCCGCACGGCAGAAACCAATCTCGGCGACCTGTGCGCAGATGCTTACCGCGAAGTGCTCGGAGGCGATATCGGGTTATCCAACGGAGGCGGCATCCGCAGCGATTTTGAATCCGGAGACATTTCCGTCGGTGACATTCTGAATGTCTATCCGTTCGGAAGCGATACCTGCGTTATTTCCGCCTCCGGACAGCAGATCCTGGATGCCCTGGAATTATCGGCTTGTGTCTATCCAAAGGAAAACGGCGGCTTCCTGCAGGTTTCAGGTCTGACATACACCATCGATGCTTCAGTGCCTTCTTCCGTGAAACGTTCGGACAGCCTCGACTTCCTGAGTGTGGACGGTCCGCGCCGGGTAAAAGACGTACTGGTAGGCGGAACGCCGATCGATGCCGAAAAAATGTATAAAGTTGCGGGAAGCATCTACGGGCTTCAGCAGGGCGGAGACGGGTATTCCATGTTTAAAAACTGCGAAGTCATTTCCACGGGGACAATGAAGGATTACGAGACACTGAAAAGTTATATTCAGACAAATCTCAAAGGCACCGTCGGAGCAGAATACAGCAGTCCTGAAGGACAGGGACGTATTGCTGTTCTCGGGACAGCCTCATCGAAACCGTCAGGAACAGTCTCTGCCGGCAGTTCCTATACCGTACAGAAAGGCGACTGGCTCTGCCGGATTGCCTCCTCTGCCTACGGAGACGGCAGCCTGTGGAGAAAAATATACGATGCCAATACCGGGATCATTGCCGATCCGGACCTCATCTATGCCGGACAGGAACTGAAGATTCCGGCAGCATAAACTATGTAAACTTTACAAAGGCCGGTACCATCAGAATGGCAATCACTACCAGCAGCATCAGGAACATCGGCAGGAGCAGTTTGGTTCCGGCTTCTTCACCCAGCACGCGGGCTTGTTTTTTCCGCTCTTCAAAGGCTGCGGCTGCTTCCTGTTCCAGCAGGAGAATCAGTTCCCGGCTGCCTCTTTTCAGGTTCTGGATCAGAATGGCAGAAAGCGTACGGTACTTGACGAGAGGCGTACGGTTTCCGAGGTGTTCGTAAGCCTCGACCTCCGGGATTCCTTTCTCCATTTCCAGATAAGTCCTGGCGATTTCTTCGAATCCTTCCCGCCTGCGTCCGCCTCTCTTCAGCGTGCGGCGATAGTCTTCTGTCATTTTCTCAAATGCCTTCCGCATGGACATGCCTGCGTTGAGAAGAAGGGTCAGCTTGCTGATGATATGCGGATAATCCAGCATCATCTGCGCACGCTTTTTCTCTTCAGCCCTGCGGCTGCTTTCCTTCTGAGAAAACAGATAGGCAAGGGCAGCAAGAATTCCAAGCGCGGCGATGGCAAGTCCCGAACTTCCGCCGGTGCCCGACCAGGAAACGCTCCGGCCTCCGATTGTCTTAGGAAGCGTCAGTTTCTCATCGGAAGCATCCTGGGATTCAACAGCTTTCCTGACTTCTTTCTGCAGGGTTTCCTCTTCCGTAAGAATCCGCGGGAAAACCGTCAGGACCAGCACCCGGTTCCGTATTTCTCCCTGGCAGGAAATCTCGGCTTCTGCCCGGACACGGGTACCTCCGTCCGGCACGTCATCCGCAATGATTCCTTCATAGTCCATGATATCCGGCGGTGTCGTTACCCAGGAAATATCTACAGGCAGGCCTTCCATTTCCGTCATCAGGTTCAGGTTACGGTCAACATGGCCTGCCTTCATTTCCCCGAGCACGGCTTTCTCCAGCTTTCCGCACGCTTCCTCCAGAAACCCGGACACTTCACTGTCTGAATACTCCCTCGCGCCGACCTCGACTTCCACTTCCTTCTGCTCACCGCCGATAGCCGCATTCAGCGTTTCACTGTAACTGCCGCTGCCGTAATCCCCTCTTTCCAGGTATCCGGCCGATGCCGTATCTTCCCGTTTTTCCATGACAAAAACCAGACCGCCGATAATGAGAAATAACACAGCAATCAAAAGGGAAGTCCGGAAGTTTTTCTCCGATGCCCCGATGGCCTGAAGCATTTTTCTGCCTTTTCTCATTCTGCACCTCCCCGGTCCGGTACGGTTACTGCCCCGCCTGACGCTTCTACACCTGAATATCCACGATTCGGCTTCCCAGCGCAAAAGCGCCCGCATAAACCATCAGGCAGCCGGTCATGACCGCTGCGCCGAAGACCGTTCCGTAAAGAATGCTCAGGAAACCGGGAGAAGCAATCTGCATATACAGAATAATCGCACAGGGCATCGCCGACATGATTTTCTGCTCGAATTTCTGTGCAGCCAGGGCTGTATCGATTTCCCGTTCGACATCAATCTTGTCTCCGATCGTCCTGGCTGTCGCCTGGATGATGTCAACCATGCTTCCGCCCATCCGTTTGGCAGAAGAAAAGACGGCAGCAAAATTACTGATATCTTCAAGTCCTGTCCGGTCCGCAAAATCGAACAGCAGCTCCTCTGCCGGCACGCTGACCCGGATACGGCTGTTGAGATAGGCAATTTCCCTGGTCATCTGCGATCTCTTTCCGATGACTCTTGCAAGATCCTTCTCCGTTTCAAGAAAAGCATTCTCAACGGAATATCCTGCCCGGAGCGACACCGCAAGCGAATTGAGAGCCGTGCGGAAATCGTACGTCAGCATTTTCAGACGTTTTTCCCCGTACTGCTTTTTCCGGATCCGTATCCAGAAAACAGAAAGCGGCGCCAGAAAGAAAAACGCCGCGGTGCTCTGATAGAAAAGATAATCAATTCCGCCGGTCAGTATCAGACATTCAGCCAGAACGCGGAGCAATTCCCTGACAGAAAACCGGTATACCGTATAATCCGTTCTCTCTGTCCTGAACTCCGGAAGTTCTTTCCGTTTCACTGTCTCTTTCCTCAAATCACGACTCCCGTCCTTTCCAGCTTGCCGGTGTGCTTCAGTTCGCCTTTCTTCACAAGCGACTTTCGCCCACCGTCCCATTCATAAAGCGGATGCAGAAGGATGTTTTCATTTTCATATCCGTCGATTTCCGCAATCTCCAGCACGCGGCGGCTTCTGTCTCTCAGGCGTCCGAGATGCACCAGGATATCCACGCCGGAAGCAATCTGCCTGCGGATAGCCGGCAGCGGAAGAGAAAATGCCATCAGCACCATCGTCTCAAGGCGGGAAAGAGAATCAGCCGCCGAGTTTGCATGAATCGTACACAGGGACCCGTCATGTCCCGTGTTAAATGCCTGCAGCATGTCGACTGCTTCTCCGCCTCTTACTTCGCCGACGATAACGCGGTCAGGTCTCATGCGGAGGGAGCTTTTGATCAGATCGCGGATCGTGATATTCTCATTTCCCTCCATGTTCGCACTCTTCGCTTCCAGCCGCACCAGGTTGTCGATTCCCTGGATCTGCAGTTCGGCGTTGTCTTCAATCGTGATAATGCGCTCGTCCTTCGGAATATAGTTTGACAGCGCATTGAGAAAAGTCGTCTTCCCGGCTGATGTGCCTCCGCTGATAATGATGGAATAGCCTGCCTCAACCAGCTTCTGCAGAAAATGAGACGCTTCTTCTGAAATGCTTCCGATGGCAATCAGCTTTTCCATGGTAATCGGCGTATCGGGGAAATGGCGGATCGTCAGGATCGGACCGTCCAGGGCTATCGGGGAAATGACTGCATTTACCCTGGCCCCGTTGGAAAGTCTTGCATCGACGATCGGCTTGCGTTCATTGACCACGCGGTTGCAGTTTCCGACAATCTGCTGGACAACGTCTTCCAGTTTTTCCCTGGAGGAAAAAGTCCTCTCCCACAGCCGTATCTGTCCGTTTTTTTCCACGTAAATCCGGTCCGGACCGTTCACCATGATTTCCGTGACGTTTTTATCGTCGATCAGTTCCTGGAGGATATCCAGTTTCCGCACGGAACTGAAAAGTTCGCGGCTGAGCGTATTCCTCTCGCTCACCGTCAGATAATTTTCATGACTGAAACCAAGGACGAGATCATCAATCATGCTTCCGATTTCTTCGTCGGTCAGCTCCCCCCGCTCATCAAGAGAATGCATCAGGATTTTTCTCAGTTCCCTGTAATGTGCCGGTTCCATGGCATGCCCCTTCCTGCCTGCTTCCGGCTGCAGACGTCCTGTGCCGGTACACGTCGGTATCCATTCTTTTCCGTCACCCGGCTGTACCCGTTCTGTTCCGGTGCACGGCCGTATCCTTCCCGTTCCGTCACACGGCCGTATCCGTTTCTTCCCGGGGTCTCCCGCAGAAGACGGTTTCTTTCGGCACTGCTTCTGCCGAATCCTTCCCGGTCAATCTGCTGCCTTGTAAAGTCGCCGAGCGGGCCGAATTCCAGCTGTTCCGCATAGCGGTCGCAGCGTTCGGCTCCGGGCTTGTACGGAATGCTTATTTTCCGGATTTTCTCCTTAAGGTCTTCACATTTCCACAGACGCAGAAGTTCGCTGAACTGCGCCAGTTTTGCGTCAGCAAGAACGTCCTTCCGGACGGGCATGTAAATCAGGTCGCAGAACTGCAGCATTTCCTTCAGTCCGTTCATTGCGCTGCCGAAATCCAGAATCAGGATTTCATAATTCGTCCGTTCCTTCAGCAAATGAAGCAGCTGCATCCATTCCTCCGGGCTCGTATTCCACAGATCCTGCATCGAACGGACCGGCGGAAGATAATCAAGGTTACCGACGCTTTCAATCATCGCGTTGACCTTATCCGCCAGATTGGACTGCTCCTGCCGCAGGTAGTAGATCAGGTCGGAAAGATCCCGCTTATACGTTTTGTGAAAGAGCTCCGGAAAACCGGAACAGCTTTCAAAATTCAGATAAAGCGCTGCCCTCTCCTTGCCGAGGAGTTCACCCAGCGTAATGGCAAAAGAAGTCTTCAGACACCTTCCGACAGGCGAGTAGACACCGATGACTTCGGTATTTTCCTTCATGACCGCACCTTCCTCATGTTCAGCCTCCTCTTCCGCGTAGTAGGAAAGAACCTCACGGATCAGCGACGAGGAAGGCTGGTACTTATTGACGGAAGGATAGTCTTCAAAATTCGGCTTATGGATTCCTTCTGAAAGAATAATCAGTTTCCCGATCGGATACTCCGAGACTTCCCGGCACATTGCCTGTTCGGAAATCAGCAGAAGCTCAACCCTGTGGTTTTCCAGAAAGACCTTAAGCTGATCGATGCTCGTAAACGCATGCACCTCAAAAGGGACATTTTTCGATTTACGGTTCACATACTCCATAAAATTTACGGCGTAGGCAGTTTCAAGGTCGCACAGCGCCATGACATTTCTTCCCATTTTCATCCTCCTGGTCTATCGTCAGCGGTATACGTAAAAAAGAGCGGCAGAATCTGAAGAGCGCATCTTCTGCACCGAAAGAAAAAACTTCCTTCTTCAATTCATGTTTTTCTGAGAAATACGGACCGGAAAGGGTCCGTTCAGGATAGGTCATAGTATATCAGAAAAACCCAGAGAATCAATAACTGAAAAATGCACGAAAAACCTTCCGGATTTTTCGTGCACTGCGTCAAGCAAAATCATGATAATGAAGTTGAATCATGGTCTCGATTTTATCTGTCTCCTGATCTCCAGCCGGAATCTCCGGACTTTCCGCCATGTTGTCCTGACGTACAGAAGAATCTTCCTGCATCAGATCAATCCTCCTGCATACAGCATGACGCTCATAAAAACAGCCACCGTAAAATGAATATTTTCCGGACGCTCTCCGGGCATCAGATAGGGACGTATCCGCATTCCTCCATTCCTGCCGCCGTTTCTGTTCATCTGCAGTGCGTTTTTCAGATAGCGGAAGAAATAGAGCATCCTCTCACCGGAAGAAGCGTCAAAGAGCAGGATCAGCACGGAAAGCCCGGCACCGAAAACCAGTGTCCAGAGAAAGCACTGAAGAAAAGAACTCAGCCCCAGGATACCTCCGAGTGCCGAAAGGAGCTTGATGTCTCCGCCGCCGATCATCCGGAAAATGAACAGCGGGAACAGGATGAGCAGCGGAAACACTGTTCCCGGCAGAAATTCCCAGAAGCCTGTCAGCCCGTTCAGATGCAGCTGCAGGGATAATCCGGACAGATAAAGAAACAGAATCCATTGATTAAAGACTTTTCCGCAGGATACGTCGGTACACATGGCAGTGAGCGCTCCGAAGAGCGCAAAAATCCCCTGTAGCGTCATAGAAATGCCTCATTTTCATTTGATTTTTCACGGCTGAAACTGCCCGGCAGAAAATCCGGAAGCGGTTCGCTGAAGGTGTTTCAAAGTATAGCAGAAAAACGAAATCTTTCAATAACCGAAAAATACACGAAAAACCGGCCGGATTTTTCGTGCACTGTGCTGCTCAAAACACTTCCGGAGCTGCGAAACCCCCAAATTCATTGCACGTTCTTCCCATAAAGGTTTACAATAGAATAAATCTTATCAGAAACACAGGGTTGCATTTCTGCAGGGGGAAAGGGCAAAAAAATGGATAGAACGAACAGGCCGGTCGGCCGTCAGGAACATGTCACATCCGGAAACGGAAACGTTGAGAAACACGGCAGCGGTCTTGGTACCGGTCCCGTGGGAAATAAAGAAGGTTTCGGCGGACGTCCGGGCGGACATGAAAAACCCGACGGGGACAAAGACGCTCCCGACCGAGATCTTTCGTCGCTTCTGGGCGGAGCGACGGGCAGCAATACCGCACAGAACATCGGAACCATCCTCGGAGGTCTTGAGAGCATGGCTCAGAACTCCGGTCACAGCCAGGGAAATTCCGGCGCCGGCATCGGCGGGGGAAACGGAGGAGGCGGAAACAGCGGCGGCTCTTCAGGCGGTCTGTCCGGCGGAGGCGGCAATCGGAATCCTCTTGCGAAACTCATCCCGATCATCCTCGTCATCCTTGTCGCCATCGTGCTCTTTTCATGCATGCGCGGTGCATTTTCCTCCACAGGCGTTTCGCAGAACTCTTCTCTTCTCAATAACTACAAGCCTTACGGCGATTACGAAAGCGGCAGCAGCACTGTCTACAGCTCTTCCGGTCAAGAAGATGACACCTATGAAAACACAGGCGGAACTTATACACAGGCTACCGGCGATGTCAACACCGGCACGCTGAACACCTCCGTCGCTTCCGGCGCCAGAGGGAAATATACCCAGCTCCTCGGCGGCGGAAAAGATACTGTTACCGTCATGGTCTACATGTGCGGCACCGACCTCGAGTCAAAATCCGGCATGGCGACTTCCGACCTTACGGAAATGACCAAGGCTTCGATTTCCGACAATGTCAATCTCCTCGTCTATACCGGCGGATGCACGCAGTGGCAGAATTCCATCATCAGCAATTCCACAAATCAGATTTACCAGGTCAAATCCGGCGGAGTCGAACTCAAAAAAGACAATCTCGGATCCAAACCAATGACCGATCCCGATACGCTTTCATCGTTTATCAAATGGTGCCGGCAGAATTATGAAGCATCCCGCTATGAACTCATCTGCTGGGATCACGGCGGCGGCACTCTTTCCGGCTACGGCTATGATGAAAAATATCCGAATGACGGTTCCATGACAATTGACAAAATCGGAGAGGCACTTCAGGCTGCAGATGTGCAGTTCGATTTCATCGGCTTTGATGCCTGCCTGATGGCCAATCTTTCAACAGCCCTTACCGTCGAACCTTATGCGGATTATTTCATCGCATCTGAAGAAACCGAACCGGGCTACGGCTGGTACTATACAGACTGGCTTACGGACCTTTCGGACAACACTTCCATCAGCACGCTCAATCTCGGCAAAGTCATCTGCGATACTTTTACGTCCGATAATGCTTCCCGGACACGCGGCGACAGCACGACTCTTTCCGTCATCGATCTTGCAGAGCTTTCTTCTACGGTCCCGGACGCTTTCTCATCTTTCTCTAGCTCCCTCAATACTGCCGTCAGCGGCAGCAATTACAATTCCGTCGCCTCTGCCAGAAGCTCCTGCCGGGAATTCGCAGCAGAAGAAGGAATCGACCAGATTGATCTCATCAGCTTCTGTGACAATCTGAATACTTCCGAAAGCAATCAGCTTGCTTCCGTTCTCCGCAGTGCCGTCAAATACAACATGACGTCTTCCGATATGAACAACAGCTACGGCATGTCGGTTTATTTCCCGTATCAGAAGCTTTCGTACGTCAGTATCGTCCTGCAGATGTACAAGAACATCGGAATGGACAGCAATTACCAGAAAGCGGTCCGGTCATTTGCATCCCTGGAGACCGGCGGTCAGATTTCCGCAGGCGGCTCTTCCAGTCCGCTCGATCAGCTGCTCGGCGGCTACAGTTCATCCGGCAGCGATCAGTACAGTTCCTACGGGGGCTACAGCGGTTCCAACGGCGATTACAGCACACTGGAGGATTTGCTCGGCTCCTTCCTCGGAAGCAGGAGCCTGGCAGACGGTAAGGTTCTGAACGGACTTACGGCAGACAATTCCGACTGGCTCGACACGGATCTCATCAAGAATCAGGCAAAACAGGTCTCTCAGAATACCTTCAACACGCAGAATCTGAAATGGACGGATAAGAACGGCACGAAAGTGCTGAAACTGACGGAGGACCAGTGGAACCTGATTCAGAAAATCGAGCTCTCCGTTTTTTACGATGACGGAAACGGATTCATAGATCTCGGACTCGACAACCTGTATTCCTTTGACAGCGATCAGGATCTTATTGCGAAATGGGACGGCACCTGGATGGCGCTGAACGGACAGATCGTCCCGTATTACAACACCAGTTCCGTCAGCAGTTCCAACGGCTATACAATCATCGGACGCATTCCGGCCATGCTGAACGATGAGCAGGTCGATATCCTGGTAAAATTCACTGCCGATCAGCCGGACGGCACTGTACTTGGTGCGCGCAGAGTCTATGATTCCGATACAGAAACACAGACAAAGGCAAGGGGACTTATCGAAATCAAGGACGGCGATACAATTCAGCCTCTCTGCGACTATTACAGCTATGACGGAACCTATTCCGATTCCTATAAATTCGGTGACCCGATTACCGTAAGCGGCACCCTGACCGTCTCCAATGTCGCTCTGACCAATGCCGATTCATGCAGTGCAACCTACCGCCTGAGCGATATTTACAGCAACCGCTACTGGACACCGGAGATTCCTCAGGACGCTTCCTTCTCAAACTGACTGTTATACAGATTTGCGTAGAAGCCGCCTTCTGACAGAAGCTGCTTATGGTTTCCGCTTTCAATGACATCGCCGTCCTTCATGACCAGGATCAGGTCCGCATCTTTAATCGTGGAAAGACGATGGGCAATAACAAAGGAAGTCCGCCCTTCGGTCAGCTGATTCATGGCCTTCTGAACCATGCGCTCCGTCCTTGTATCAACCGAACTGGTCGCCTCATCCAGGATCAGCAGCGGCGCATTCTGAATCATGGCTCTGGCAATGGTCATCAGCTGCTTCTGCCCTTCTGAAAGGCTGGCCTTGTCATTGAGGACGGTGTCATAGCCGTCCGGCAGCGTCCGAATGAAATGATGCAGGCCGACGGTTCTGCAGGCCCGGATGACATCTTCGTCAGTAACATTCTCCTTGCTGTAAATGATGTTTTCCTTGATTGTCCCTTCAAAGAGCCAGGTATCCTGCAGAACCATGCCGAACTGTGAATGGACATCGGAACGCGGCACATCCTTTATCGGAGTTCCGTCTATGCAGATCTCCCCGCTGTCCGTTTCATAGAAACGCATCAGCAGATTGACCATCGTCGTCTTGCCGGCACCGGTCGGACCGACGATGGCAATCTTCTGTCCCGGTTTCACTTCCGCAGAAAAATCATGGATGATTGTCTTCTCCGGAGTATAGCCGAACTTCACATGATCGAAGGCAACTTCTCCCTGAATATCATGAAGGCGGGCAGTCTTGCCGTCTTCATTTTCCATCTCTTCTTCACCCAGGAATTCAAAAACCCTTTCGCTGGCAGCTGCGGTACGCTGAAGATTATTGACTGCCTGCGCAATCTGTGACAGGGGCTGCGTAAAGAGGCGGATATACATCATGAAGGCGACAATGACGCCGAACGTGATGGTTCCGTTCATCGCCAGGACCGCACCGATCACGCAGACTGCGACATAGCCCAGATTTCCCACAAAGCTCATCAGCGGCATCATCATCCCGGAAAGGAACTGCGATTTCCAGGCACTGGCATACAGTGCGCCGTTGCTTTCTTCGAAAACACGTTTTGCCTCAGCGGAACCGTTATAGACTTTTACGATATTGTGGCCGCTGTAATTTTCCTCGGTATATCCGTTGATGCATCCCAGTTCTGCCTGCTGACGGTCAAAGTATTTCTGCGAGCGTCCCGTAATCAGCATCATCAGACCGAAGCCGATCACACTTGCTGCGACAGCAGTCAGGGTGAGGATCCAGCTGTTGTAAAGCATCATGACCAGAGAACCGACCAGCATCGTCACCGAAGAGATCATCGTTCCGATGCTCTGGTTCAGCGACTGTCCGATTGTATCGACATCGTTCGTAACACGGCTTAAGACATCGCCCTTGCTGGTCCTGTCAAAATACCGGAGCGGAAGCCGGTTGATCTTTTCGGAAATATCCGTGCGCATCCTTTTGGAAATGATCTGCGTGACCGTTGCCATGAGAAAGCTCTGCAGATAGTTCAGCAGGAAAGACACGCCGTAAATAATGACCAGAAACCAGGCAATCCCGGCAACCGCATCCATGTCAATGCTGCCGATGACCGGCTTGCCCTGTATCATCTGCGGAAGGCCTTTCATGATTTCATTTGTCAGATCCTTGAGGCGGTCCGGCCCGATGATCTGCAGAATCGTGCCGCCTGCCGCCGCAGTGAGTGCAATCAGGATGACTGCAAGATATCTCCGGCAGTATTCCAGGAGCATCCGCATGGTTGAACCGAAATCCTTCGCCTTTTCCGTACTGCCTCCGCCCATGTGCCCCTGTCCCATCGGGCCTCCGCGCATCGGACCTCCGCGCATCGGACCGCGCCCGGCCGTTTTCTGCTGCATGCTGTTTCCTTCGCTGTTCTGACTCATGATGCCAGTTCCTCCTCGCTCAGCTGGGACATAGCAATCTCCTTGTAGACGCTGCATGTCTCCAGCAGTTCTTTGTGCGTGCCGATGCCGGCAATTTTTCCCTCTTCCAGCACGACGATCCGGTCCGCATCCATGATGGTGCCGATGCGCTGCGCCACAATCAGAGAGGTGACGCCGGCTGTCTCTTTCTTCAGGGCATTTCTTACTTCACGGTCTGTTTTATAATCGAGGGCAGAGAAGCTGTCATCGAAGATATAGATTTCAGGCCTGCGGCAGACGGCTCTTGCAATCGCCAGCCTCTGTTTCTGCCCGCCGGATACATTTGTTCCGCCCTGGGCAATCTCCGCTTCATAGCTGCCTTCCATTTTCTCAATGAAATCGGTGCTCCGGGTAATTTCCGCCGCCTTGCGGATCTCGTCATCCGAAGTCTTCCCTTTTCCGCTGTCTCCGTAGGAAATGTTGCTGCTGACGGTGCCGCGGAACAGGACGGCTCTCTGCGATACGTAGCCGATTCTGCTGTGCAGGGCTTCCTGCGTGTAATCCTTCACATTCACGCCGTCCACATAAATGCCGCCTTCCGTTGCATCATAGAATCTCGGAATCAGACTGACCAGAGTGCTCTTCCCGCTTCCTGTCGAACCGATGAAGGCGATCGTTTCTCCCTTCCCGGCCGTGAAGCTGACATCCTCAAGAACATATTCGGAAGCGCCCGGATATTTGAAGCTGACATGCCGGAATTCCACCTCTCCTTCCATGTCTTTTTTCCCTTCTGTTTTCTCTCCGTCCAGAATGGTCGGTTTTGTATCCAGCACTTCATTGATTCTCTTTGCCGAGACGGAAGCCCTCGGCAGGAGGATGAATACCGCGATAAGCATCATGAACGACATGATGACCTGAATCGCATAGGAGGAAAATACGACCATATTGGAGAAAATGGAAAGACGGTCCATGACCCCGGCATCATTGATCAGATAAGCGCCGATCCAGTAAATCGCCAGTGACAGCCCGCTCATCAGCGCCGTCATCATCGGCATCATGATGGCCATGCCGCGGTTCGTAAAGAGCTGCGTCTTCGTAAGTTCGTCATTGGCCGTCTCGAATTTTCTCTCCTGATACGCTTCTGCGTTATAGGCACGGACGACGCGAAGTCCGCTTAAGTTTTCACGCGTGACCCGGTTCAGGTTGTCCGTCAGGATCTGCATCTGCCTGAATTTCGGCAGGACAAAAATCATCATGACAGCAAGTACCATAATCAGAATGAGAACCGCAACGCCCGTCGCTTCCGTCCATTCGATTCCCTTGCCCGCGATCTTGATGATGGCCCAGACTGCCGTGATCGGAGCCTTGATGATCATCTGCAGTCCCAGCGTGATCAGCAGCTGAATCTGCGTGATATCATTGGTAGACCGCGTAATCAGGCTGTCTGTCGAAAACCGGCTGATTTCCTCCATGGAAAAGGAATCCACTTTGTAGAAAAGCGAGCTTCTCAGGCTTCGCGAGAAAGAAGCGGCGATCCTGGCTGCAAAGAACCCGACCGCAATGGAAGAGGCAAGGCTGCCCAGCGCACAGAGGAGCATCTTTCCGCCGGCAATCCAGATATCCGACATAGCCGACCCTTCCGTCTGGGAAAGCGTCGTGATCTCCGACATATAATCCGGCAGTTTCAGATCCAGCCAGACCTGGACGACGATGAATCCAAGGCTTATGACGGCCTGGATCCACTCCGTCCTGCTCATTCTTCTCAATAATTTCAGCATGCAGTTTTCTCCTTTTTGTTAAGGTTATTTGTTTCTAATACTGTTAGACATATGGGCTGTGATAAGCAGCCCGAACTGCAGGCTGCCTGGTTTGATTCAGCGTAATTTATTCTGCGGAATTTATTCTGCGGATTTCATTTTTCGGAATTGTTCTGCCTGAACCTATTTAAAATTATCCGGAGAAACATCCGAGAGTCTTTTCATGATCCTCACAAGTTCTTTTGCATCGTGCTCCCCGAGATATCTCATCATATTTGCGGTGGTCGTTCTGATCTCCCGCTTATGCTTCTCTACTTCCGTGCGGCCGCTTTCCGTCAGGTCTACAAGAATCCGTCTCCGGTCATCCGTATCGATTCTCCGCGTAATGAATCCTTTTTCTTCAAGACTGTTCAGGGCTGCTGCGATTCTCGCGGAGCTGATGCACATCTCCCTGCCGATCTCAGACGGGATGACGCTGCTTGTGTGGGCAGAAAGGAAAAAAAGGATAAACTGTTCCCCATGCATGGAGTCCGTAACTTTCTTCCGTTCTTTCTGTCTTTCCATCCTTCCGAAAAGCTTAACGAATTCTTCGGCAAGTTTCTCATAGTCCATGGCAGATCCTTCTTTTATTTCGCAGTCATTCTGTCTAAGAGTCATTTTGGCTGACAGTTATTTTATCTGTCAGCTATTTTACCTAACAGCTATTTTATCTAACGCTGTTAGTTATAAATCGTACGGCCTTTTTTGTCAAGTGCCGATTTTCTTTCAAAAGAGAGATTTCTGCCATGCCGCGATTATTCTTGACTGAAGCGGGGCCGGAAGAAAATGCATCATGTGACGGAATGCCCTGTAGTCTGCATCCGGAATAATAATCAGTTTTCCTTCCTGCATGCCGATAAATCCGGCCTCAGCCACTTCTCCGGGGTCCTTTGCAATCTTCGAGTCTGCCTTGCCGGCATTTGCCGCCCAGCCCGTCTTTGTCGGCCCCGGGCAGAGAGCCGATACGGTAACGCCTGTGCCCTGCAGTTCCCCGTACATGGCTTCCGAGAGAAACAGCTCATATGCTTTTGTCGGACCGTATACATTAAAAAACGGATCCGGGATAAAAGCTCCCATGGAGGATACATTCAGGATTCTGCCCCTGTGTCTTCCGACCATATCCTTTCCGAACAAGCGGCACAGGACCGTCAGATTCGTGACATTCAGATGGATCAGGTTCCTCATGGCTTCCGGATCGGCATCCACGACCCTGTCCTGTTTCCCCGCTCCCGCATTATTGACAAGCTGATCAACCGTAATGCCTTCCTTACCGACTTCATCATAGATTTCCTGCGCCGCGTTCTCATCCGAAAGATCCTTGGATAACAGATAAACTCTGACGCCGCAGCTTTCCTCCAGTTCTTTCTTCAGCTCTTCCAGCTTCTGAAGATTCCGGGCAACAAGAACAAGGTCGAAGTGATGCTTCGCAAACACAAAAGCCATCTCACGTCCGATACCGCCGGAAGCACCTGTGATGAGCACTGTCCTGCCTGTCCCATCCGTGTTCTCCGCCTTGCTCTTTCTGACACGGCTGCAGATGTATGCCGACGCAGCTGCCCCTCCCGCAATTCCGACGCCTGTCATTAATTTCTTATTCATTTCCGTTCACACAGCCTTTCTTCCGGAACCGATCTCAAAATGATACTTTACGATTCCCAGGTCTATTTTAGAGTAGAAGCCGCCTAATGATTCAGCCTTTGCCGTATCGCCTGACAGAGTGATTCTGAACTTCTGCTGATTCATGGCCGTAGGGGCAAGCATCGCCGCTTCCATGCCGGACTTGAACCAGTCCGGCATCTGTCCGTCCGCCGTGCTGAGTTCTGCCATCGGTTTTGATTTATGGGAAACCCCTTTTGTCGCCCCATAGCCAAGTGCGATGACGACCGTCAGTTTCTCACCTTTTTTGATTTCCAGGTTCTTCTTTGCTGCCCCTTTGGAAAATGTCAGCGCCACCCAGCAGGAATTCAGTCCTGCTGCCTGAGCCAGAAGTACAATCCGCTCTCCGTAATAGCCGCATCTTTCTTCAAGGTCACTGCTCTTTTCTCCGATCAGTGCAAGATAATTGCGTACGCCGCTGAATTTTCCGTAATGCGCCATCGTGCCGCTGAAGGCCTCCGGTTCATTTGTGACAAGCTGAATATGCAAATGTCCCTCTTTGTTGCACGCATCAATTTCATTCTTCAGTGAAGACAAAATGCTCTCTTCAATCGGTCTGTCCTCAAACTGACGGACTGAATGACGTACCTGCATAGCTTCCAATGTATTCATGTTATTCATAAACTGCCTCCTATAATTCTATTGTTCCTGATCTGAATTCTCTGTCGTGGGTCATGAGGATTGCTTTGCATCCCGGATCTTTTCCGTAAGCCTGCAGCTTTTCAAGTGATGAAAGCGCCAGCTTCCGGTTCCATGTTATCCCCGGCAGAACAAGATCCTGCCAGGACTTACGGGCATAGCCGCAGTCGCCTGCAATCATGCAGAATTCCCTGTTCCCGGTCACCTTGACTCCTGTCATGCCTGCGGAATGTCCCGGGAAAGGAATGAGCCGGATGCTTCCGTCCCCCAGCAGGTCCGTTTCCTCATTTGGAAAACCTTCAATCGGAATGTTTTTCCACAGGCGTCTGAGATATCTTGGATTGACCTTTCCCGCCGCCTCGAGCTCGGCCTTGCTTGCCAGTATCTTTTTCGCGTCGCGGACAAGCCGGATGCCGCCTGCATGGTCGATGTCCATATGCGTGAGCACGCAGTAATCCAGGTCGGAAGCCTTGAATCCAAGCTGTTTTAAATGCTCCGTCACTGCCTTGCCCGGAGGCAGCACGCCGGGAGATGCGAAATAATTGAAGAATCCTTCATATTGGCGGGCATTGTCACGTATCATCGTATCCCATCCCGTATCAACAAGCACCAGGGCATCCGGATGTTCAATCAGATAGGCCGTTACAGGCACTTCGATCTGATGTTTTTTCTTTCTGCCGATTCCGGTAAAAGCGAGAGGATTCCCCGAACGGTCTGACAGGGGCAGCGCTTCATCCACAAAAGTACTGCCGCAGTCAAGGATATGAATCTTAATCATCTTCACTTCTCCTGTCCGGAAGCTTCTGCATGACAGCCGTCGCATGTCCGATCAGCGCAAGCAGGCGGTTCATTGCTTCCGTATCCGAATCAAACCTGTAATAATTCTTCGTTCCTTCCTTCCGTCTTTTCAGGATGCCGGCATCCTTCAGAATCTGAATATGGTGCGAAACAGCAGGACGGGACAAATGACTCTTCTCAGCCACATCCACGACCCGTACTCCGCTGCAGTCACCCATCTGCATCATTTCCAGAATGATATGCTGCCTGTTTTCATCGCCCAAAGCGATCAGCAGTTTCTGGCAGGCTTCAAACTCATGCGCGAGCTGTTCGATTGCTTCCTTATCCACGGGATTGCTCCTCTCTGTTCAAGTACTTAAGCAAATATACCATAAATAAAATCTGATAACTCATCTGTAAAGAAAATCGAGACCATAAAATGCCGGCCACGGTGATGCGTTCAGGTTTTTTCCGCTCTCTTATTCAGCTGCGGAAGATCACTCTGAACCAGGCAGACAGCTCCGTCAGATCCGTCATCAGATAGTCCCGGATTTCCGTATCGCCGTGCGTACAGGCATCGATCATTTCCGGTATGATTTTCTCAGACTGACGCCGGCCGGAAACCGTCTCATTTTTCATCCGTCTTTTCGCCTGCTGCAGCAGGAAAATGTGGCAGACGTTCTCAAACAATCCTTCATAGCAATCATGGTATTCCCTCAGGCACTCCGTCACCTCATCGCGCGGAATCTGCGCAAGGAACTTCTGCTCGAGGCAGATGCAGCGAAGATATTCATAGATGCGGTCGATGCCGCTCAGGTCCTGAAGATTCACAAGGACCGGGTAGTCGAGTGTCAGGATCGTATCCTGCGGATGAAAGCGCGGATCATAATTCCTGAAAAATTCCGGCAGGCCTTTCCGGAATGTATCCTTCAGGCAGCGCAGATGATAAGAATGAAAAATGACTGCTGTCTGATTATACAGAGTCACCGCTTTTTTCGCCTTTCGCATCACGCATTCATAGCCTGCCTGATAAGCAGCACATGCGGACACCTTTGCTTCCGGCAGAGGCCTGCTGTCATTTCCCGCTTCATACTCCCGGATACAGTAAATGACCGCGCCCATCAGCTGTTCTGCTTTTTCGTAGGTGACGGAGGAATTCTCATAGCCGCCGTATTTCCTGATGAGGCCGCCCGCGACCGGCGCAAGTTCTTCCATGCTGTAATTCATCTTCTATTCCCCCAGCAGTTCATGCAGCGCCTCCAGATACAGTTTCCGGTCCCATCGCGTCACCTCATCCAGAGAGGCATATTCACCGTATCCGTCCGTCTCCGAACAGCCGCGGTATCCGGCACGGATGGCACGGGCAAAGTTCGCAAGGCAGGTTCCCTCCAGATAATCCAGGTCCCCATAGCAGACCGTCTCGAACTGCTCCTTCATGAAATGAAGAAGCTCGTCATCCGTGATCTCATCCTGCATTTCATTTTTATAAAGGAAGAAGATTTCCTGCAGACGGATAATGGTATCCCGGTAATTGCTCTGGCTTAAATAGGCCGAATCGCAGAACTCGAAAATAATCTTCGGCATGATGCCATCGCCCAGCTCAACCCGCCGTGCTTCTTTAAGCGTGCTCTGTCCTGCCTCTGCAATCAGGCGGACATCGTTCTCCGTCAGGGAAAGTCCGAAACGCTGTGTAACCTGATTCATCTCCAGCAGCTTTCCGACCTGAGCCTGCTGAAGAACCAGGAGCCAGTTTTTATCCATGCCTTCATCCTCCGTATCCTTATTATCCTATAAGCAGGATGAAGTACCAGTCTGGTAAATTGGCCGGTTTTATGCTATAGTATTTATGGAAGAAAAAGTAAAGCGATAAAACGGCTGACCGTTTTATCGCTTTTTATATTTTCTCTATACCTTCTCCGAAAATAATCCGTGCCTGTTGCAGTATGCAAAAATCTTTCCGTGTCCGTTCTTCCGGAACCTGCCTTCCGCTGTCTGTTCCGGATACAGCTTGATCATCTGCAGGCTGGATGAAGTCAGATAAGCCAGAAACGAAATAGAATGCTCCTTGGTCATCGGATGGTCGATACGGACGTAAAACTCCTCATCCACTGTCTCGATTTCAATCTTATGCTCCGGATCGGGCTCTTCTTCCTGAACCGGCGGCAGGGTGATTCCGCAGCAGGAAATGCTTCCCTCTCCCATGGCATGAATGACATTTCCGCAGACAGGACAGACATAGAAACGGCTCCGAAGCATATTGGCAGACCGGTTCCTGTTTTCAATGCACTCCCCCGACAGCAGCTCCGACACCGTGACGCCCAATGCCTGTGACAAAGGTTCGAGAAGGGTAATGTCCGGCAGTCCCTTCTGTGTTTCCCATTTCGACACAGCCCTGTCGCTTACAGAAATCATATCAGCCAGCTGTTTCTGTGTCAGTTCTTTCTTCTCTCTCAGATCTTTAATGGTTTTCCCGGTTACATAGCTGTTCATCGTTCATGGCTCCCTTCCGGAAAAGCATATCGGAAATCCGGCCGGAAAGCAACCTACGCTGCGTGGAGTGCGGCATGGCGGATCATGTTCCGGATCAAAAGTACTGCCGTTAATGAAATACATGCTTCAGAAGATCCTCACGGATAGGATCGTAATGCTCACCTGTAAAGCCGAAATCCATTTCCTTATAGGACCACAGGGCATAGCCGATCCGATACTTCCGGAATGTCTGTACGACATCCTGAAACCACCGGCCTGTATCTTCCGCCGGAGCACGGTCAATGACGCCGAATTCTCCGCAGTAAAGGCCGACGCCTGCCTTATCTGCCGCATCAATTGCTTCGCCGATCATTTCTTCCACGAATTCCGTTCCCATGTGTGCCGCTTTGGCTTTCGTGACTACTTCTCCCTGGAAGCCGAGCTTTTCAGATTTGCGGACATAGTATTCCATCTCCTCCGGATAGCGGACTTCTTCCTGCGGATCCATCGCCGGCACCCAGGGTGCCTTCTGGTGCGTAAAAATCAGCGGTTCATAGAAATGAAATGTAAACAGGATATTCCGATCCTGCGGTTTCTCCAGCAGCCTCAGAGTCTTTACGCTGTTCCACTGAATCCCTCCGTAAATAATCAGAGCATCCCGGCTGACAGCCCGGACAGCCTTGACGGCGCGGGCAATCAATCTGTTCCAGGCCTCCGCATTTTCCTTTTCTACGACTTCATTGAGGAGCTCAAAGGCGACATGCGGATATCGGCTGTATTTTTCAGCAATTCCGGTCCACAGCTTCACGAAGCGTTCCTGCAGGTATTCATCCGCAAACAGATTGTTCTTCTTACCGTTTCCGGCATTATTGAAGTCATAGCCGTAGGCTTTGTGCAGATCCAGGATGATGGAGAGGCCCTCCTCCCGGCACCATTCAACGGTATCTGTCACGTAGCGGGAGTCTGTCTCATTTTCCGTCCCGTCATCATTCTCAAAAATATTGCAGTCAACCGGAAGGCGCACATGGTCGAATCCCATCTCCCTGATGGCATGAATGTCGCTCTTTACGATGAAAGTTTTGAAATGTTCCGTTGCATAGCTGCACTGGGATAAAAAACCGCCCAGGTTGATGCCGCAGTTCAGTTTCATTTTTCACTCCCCCTTCTTTCTTAATTCCCGCTGCCTGCTTTTGTTTTCCTGAATTCATTCCGCAGAACAGCATAAAGCTTCGCCGGATCGATTGGTTTTGCAATGTGCCCGTTCATCCCGGCATCCAGACACTTCTTCACATCATCCGTAAAAGCATCAGCCGTCATCGCATAAATCGGGATGGTTCCTGCATCCGGCCTTTCGGCGGCGCGAATTGCTTCTGCAGCCCCGATGCCATCCAGGACAGGCATCCTCAGGTCCATAAGGATGCAGTCATAGTAGTTGATTTCCGACCTGGAAAAGTCATCAACCCCCTTCTGGCCATCCTCCGCAATCCGGACAATGACTCCTTTCTCGTTCAGCAGTGCACGGGCAATTTCCTGATTAAGCGGATGGTCTTCACAGAGCAGCACATGCATGCCGGTAAGATCTGAATCTTCATCTTCTGTTCTGTCCGGCTCGGACCCGGCAGGCACGGAAGATACCGGAACTGTATCAAATGTAAATTTCACGACAAAGGTCGTGCCCTGTCCGGGTTTGCTTTCCACGGAGATCGTCCCGCCCATCAGGTCCGTAAGTTTCTTTACAATGGCAAGTCCCAGGCCGCTTCCCCGGTGTTCCGAGGTATCGTCCCGTCCTTCCTGTGCGAACGGTTCAAACATCCGTTCCTAAAATTCTTTGCTGATGCCGACGCCGGTATCGCTGATCCTGTGACAGATTTCCATGCGATTCTGTGAAACAGGCCTGCTGCTGATGCTGTAGGTGATCGTGCCGCCTTCCGGCGTAAACTTGACTGCATTGGACAGGAGATTGAAGAGTACCTGATCAATACGGCTTTTATCTGCCAGGGGAATATTCTGAGTATCCACATCTTCCTGCAGAATAAATTGCTGATTCCTCTCCCTGCAGAGGGGCCTGATTACGGCATCGAGGTATTCATTGTACTCTTCAATCGGAGCCGGTTCATAATGGAGGTCAATGTCTCCGTTCTCCACCTTGGCCATGTCCAGGATATTATTGATGAGACTCAGCAGGAACTTTGCAGAAGTATTGATCTTTGTGAGACACTCTGCGGTAGCCGGAGGATTCTCCTGCTTCTGCGCAAGGTAAGCCATCCCGATCACGCCGTTCAGCGGCGTACGCATGTCATGACTCATGCGGGACAGGAACTCTGTTTTCGCAATATTCGCAGCTTCGGCTGCATGCTTTTCTTCCGCAAGAAGACTGATCTGCTTCTGTTCCTTCTGATAGGACTCCGTGATGTCGGAACGGACAACCAGGATATCTCCGCCTGCTTTTTCAAGCCAGCAGTACTGAAGCCTTATGCACTCTGTCTTTTCCTCGGCCGTCCTCAGATAGGTAACGGTACGTCTTCCATTGGCGTTCATGTCTTCGATGACGGCATCCAGAGAGACCGTCTCGTCAAAGTAACGGCATTCATCCTCGCGCAGGAACTGATCATGGACATATTTCCGGCATTCGTCATAGGGCCGGATTTCTCCTATTTTCCCATAGTCGATCCATGGCCTGCGGCTGAAGAATTCAAAAGTGCCTGCCTTCGGATGGATGATGCCGATATAGTCGAAGTGATCATGAATGATCCGCTCCATGATGAATTCATTTTTCTTACGATTATCAATATCCAGCGTATAAGTGATGGCTTCCACGTCTCCGGTTTTTGGATTCTTCAGCATAAACAGCATGCCGTCACGCCAACAGCGCCTGCCGTCCGGATAGATGACAGGATATTCGATAGAGACTTTCGACGTGCCTTCCGCAAATTCTTTCAGCAGAAGTTTACGGTCAAACCGTTTCTGAAAGTCCGCCTTAATTTCTTCATCGGTTATCAGTTTAGAGAATTCCCTGAAATATCCGTCTGCCGTGCCGCTCTCCTGTTCCTGCACGAACGGAATCGAGCTTTTCCCTTCTCCGCACCAGTTGTGCGTAAGGTTCAGCCGGAAGGATCCGAGCGCATGCGGATACGCCTGATCCCGCCGGCGCAGGGTCTGTTCATAATCAAATTCCTTCTTCTCCTGTTCCGTGATATTCTGGCCGAAACAGAAGACATTCAGCAGACGTCCGTCTTTATCCGTCACGCGTTTCATAACCATCCGTTCCCGCTGCTGAGTCTCCTGGCCCGGCATCTGGAAACGGAATTCACATTCCGCGCGTTCCGCTCCTTCATCCATCGCCCGGTAGGAGGAACGGAAAGCTTCTCTGTCCTCCGGACAGACATAGGGAACGATGGTCTCTGCCGTATTTTCTATGACCGGAGGCACGTGCAGCTTCCGGCATATTTCCTCCGTATAACCGCTCTGCATCATTTTCGCGCTTTTGGATGCAGGGTCATAGGACCAGATGATCATTTTCGACGATTTTGCGGCATCATCATACATGAGCTTATTCTGCTGCATCTCCTGCTCGGCAGTAATCTGGTCATCCATGTCCGTGAATGAGGCATAATAGTACTGCATGCCATCCACTCTGGCGGCCCGGCAGAACTGATTGGCTACTCAGTGCATTTTTCCGTCTTCCCCGATCACACGATAGACCACATTGCCCTGCTCCTTCTCTCCGGAAGAAGCCTTCCTGAATTCATCCCAGAAAAGATGCCTGTCTTCCGGAGCAAGCCATTCCACAGGATTCGGGCTTTGCTTCGACCAGTATTCTCTGCTGCCGTGATGCAGCGAATAAAAACCCGCATTGGAATAAGCGAGACGTATTTCCGAATTCATTTCATAGAAAACAGCAACTCCGCCCGGAATGCTTCCCAGGATTGAATCCAGGCGCTTTCCGTAAGCCGTCAGTTCATCACGTTCGTTTACATACTGGTCAACGTCATAATACGATGCATAGAAACGCTCTGTCTTCTCATCAACCGGTTTATGGCTCGCACGGATACCGATCCAGATGTATTTTCCTCTGCCGTCAAGGTTGCGGAACCTGCAGTCGAACACCCGGTGTTCCTGCATGGATCGGAGTGCTTCGGCAAGTATCTCTTTACGGTCATCCGGATAAACGGAATTAATGGTTCCCTCATTAAAGAACCGCGTCCGGTCCTCCCGGCGTGCTCCGATCATCCGGTAGAAGCCGTCATTTAAATATTTCATCGTGATGGCTGCATCCGTCACGTCAAAGACGCCGACGCCTGACGGAATTTCATCCAGGGCTTCAAATTCTATCTCCGCTTCCGTTCTGCCTTTTTTTTCCATTTTCTGCATCCCTCCATGCATCAGCTGAAATCTTTCGCAAAGCCTTCATTCCAAGAATCATCGCAATTGCCTTTCGCCGGACTCGGCCGATGATTCAGCGCAAATCCCGGGCAGCTCACAATTGAAGCAGCCGCGGCAAGCTTAAGTCTGATTCCCTGTGCAATCAGAACAATACAATCATTCCGGCAAACATCCGAAATGCCATGCGCAGATTGGCCGGTTTCAGATTCCTGCGGAGTCCGTTGAATCCGGTTTTCTCCGTAAAACATTCGGTTCGCTCACAAAAATCGCCTTCTTCTAAAATTTTTTCACTCTGCCGCGTTTAATCTTTCTTGGCGGGATCAGACATTTTCCGCCAAAGCCGATCAGGTCTTCCCTGTGTTCTTTCAGCAGAGCTTCCTTTACCAGATCATAGTTCTTCGGGTCGCGGTACTGTATCAGTGCACGCTGCATTGCCTTTTCACGCGGGTCTTTCGGAACATACACCGGTTCCATGGTGCGCGGGTCGACGCCTGTATAATACATGCAGGTTGAGAGCGTTGACGGAGTAGGATAAAAATCCTGCACCTGCTCCGGCATATAGCCGATGTCACGCACGTATTCGGCAAGCTTAACGGCATCCTTTAAGCCGGAACCCGGATGGGAAGACATCAGATACGGTACAAGATACTGATCCTTCCCTGTCTTCTCATTGATCTTCATGCATTTTTTTACAAATGTCTCATAAACCGAATTCTGCGGCTTGCCCATCAGGCGCAGAACATTGTCCGACACATGTTCCGGTGCCACCCTCAGCTGGCCGCTGATGTGGTACAGGCAAAGTTCGCGTATAAAGGTATCGTCTTTGTCCGCAAGTGCATAATCAAATCTTACCCCTGAGCGTACAAATACTTTTTTCACTCCCGGAATGCCGCGCAGCTTTCTCAGAAGGCTCACATAATCGGAATGATCAGCGATAAGGTTTTTGCAGGGCCGCGGAAACAGACACTGTTTATCGATGCAGGCGCCATGCTCCAGCTGCTTGTCACAGGCAGGACGTCTGAAATTTGCGGTAGGGCCGCCGACATCATGGATGTAGCCTTTGAAGTCCGGACGCTGTGTCATTTCTTCAGCTTCTCTGATGATGGATTCGTGACTTCTTGCCTGCACGATGCGGCCTTCATGGAAAGTGAGCGAGCAGAAGGAACAGCCGCCGAAGCATCCCCGGCAGCTTGTCAGACTGAAACGCACTTCATCGATGGCCGGGACGCCTCCGGCCTTTTCATAGGAAGGGTGATAAGTATTCATGTACGGAAGATCATAGACATCATCCATTTCCATCTGCGAAAGAGGCTTTGCCGGAGGGTTCTGGACTACATATTCTCCGCCGTCGCGTCCGTACGGCTCCACAAGGCGTTTGGCCGAAAAAGGATCGGTGTTCTGATACTGCACAAGGAAACTCCTCGCATAATTCAGGCGGTCCTTTTTCATTTCCTCGTAGGAAGGAAGCATGATATGGTCGTAGGCGGTATCCGGATCCGCAGTGCGGTACACGGTGCCGTCGATATAGGTAATGTCCTTCACGCTGATGCCTGATGACAGCGCGTCTGCAATTTCAACGATCGACCGTTCGCCCATGCCATAGGAAATGAGATCAGCCTGTGAGTCCAGCAGAATTGATCTTTTCAAACTGTCAGACCAGTAATCGTAGTGGGCCAGCCTTCTGAGACTTGCCTCAATTCCGCCAATGATAATCGGGATATCTTTGTAGCAGCTTCTGATCAGGTTGCAGTAGACAACCGTCGCATGGTCAGGACGTTTTCCCCTCATGCCGCCCGGCGTATAGGCATCTGAACTGCGGGGCTTTTTTGCGGCTGTATAATGATTTACCATCGGGTCCATGTTTCCGCCTGATACCAGAAATCCCAGACGCGGCCTGCCGAATACGGTTATGTCTGCACAGCTTCGCCAGTCGGGCTGGGCAATGATGCCGACGCGGTATCCTCTTGATTCAAGGATCCTGCTGATGATGGCGGAGCCGAAAGAAGAGTGATCCACATAGGCATCACCCGTAATATAGGCAAAATCAACTTCATCCCATCCCCGTTTCCGGGCATCATTCATATTGACCGGCAGAAAATCTTTCAAAATATCTCCTCTGATCTTCCCTGCACGTCACTGCAGGCGCAGGCGGGAAATCTTTGTATTTTAAATTATAGCATAAATCTGTATTAAAAATGCCGCTTCGCAATTGAAGCGGCATTGAACAGTTTCATCTGTATTTTTAATGACTCCCTGATTTACTATTCATCTGCTGTCAGATTGTATTTCCTGACATCTATCACTGCTTCCCCATCGGCAGAAAAAGAGATCTGATTAGCCGACGGATCCGTATAAAGGACGGCACTGACAGTCTGTGAACCGTCATTTACGAACACCTCCACGCTGTACAGGTCCAGAATGATTCTGAGTTTCAGGATGCCGTTCTGAAGAGGCGTCCTGCATTTCCGGTGGTGAATCACGTCCCGCCGGCTTCCGGAGAATGTCCTGTCAATCCGAAGCATCGAATCCTCCGTCGTATAGCTGATGGAAGAATAATAGCAGCTGTCTTCGGCAAACCGGAATTCAAATCTTCTGCAGGCATATTCCCGGTCAGATTCATCCTTCTGTGCTTCACCTGTTCCGGCACCTTCTCCGTCTTTGAAATTGACTGTCAGTTCAATGTCCGCTTTACGGCCGTTCAGTTCCGGAAATGATTTCCTCCCGGAGATTCTTTCATTTTCATAAATCACTTCATTTGTCCGGCAGGCATCAATCTCGCACACCGGTTTCTGGATCAGGACGCCGTCCTTCAATGACAGCTCACGCGGGAGGGACATCTGTCCGAACCATTTGGCATCCGGCATCCTGAGGGATACCGAATCCCAGTTCTGCATCCATCCGATCATAATTCTGCGCCCATCCGGGGCAAGAGTCGTCTGGGTCGCATAGAAATCAAGGCCGCTGTCAATCGGCTGGTTTTTTTCCTCTGCGAAGCGACCGTTTTCCTTATCATAAATACCGGTCAGGCACAGCGTCCCGTTTCCGCTGTGGTAATTGTTTCCATCAATCAGCATATCCTGCGGACTTGTCAGGAGTACCCATTTCCCGTCGAGTTCAAAAAAGTCAGGGCACTCCCACATTTTCCCATATCGGTTCCGGTTAGAGGCAAGAATTGATTTCATTTTCCATACAATGCCGTCCGCGCTGGTAAACAGAAGAATCTGCCCGCTGCCGTCAGACGACCTGTTCCCGATGACGCAGCAATACGTCCCGTCTTTCTCCTGCCAGATCTTCGGATCGCGAAAATCTTTCCTGCTCCCGCCTTCCGGAAGGACCGACGCATTCAGCACCGGGTTCCCCTCATATTTTACGAACTCGGTGCCGTCGCCGAAGGCAAGACACTGCGTCTGGATATCCGCCGCCTCTCCGTCCGCTGTTTCTTCTTTGCGGACGCCTGTGTACATCAGCATGAGGCGTCCGTCCGGGAGTGCAATGGCGCTCCCGGAAAAGCAGCCTGCATGGTCATAAACCTCATCCGGCGCAAGTGCCGCCGGCAGATAGCTCCAGTGAAGCAGGTCGCTGCTCACCGCATGTCCCCAGTGCATCGGTCCCCACATACATTTATACGGGTAGTACTGATAGAAAAGATGATACTCTCCCTTGTAGAAAATGAATCCGTTGGGATCATTCATCCAGCCGACCCTGGGCGTCAGATGGAAGTCAGGCCTTTCGTGCGCCTTGATCTTCCTTCCGACTTCCGTTTCGTAGCTTCGTGCTTCACGGAGTATTTCGCTCATAAATGATCTTCCTCTTTCTTCAGGATGCTGACGAAGAAGCTGATGCTGCCGTACTTCCAGTGCTTCCTACGCTTGTCTTATAGCGGTCATAGGCACCCTGATATGCTTTCTGAAGTTCATCCATTCCGCAGCTGTCCTTCAGCTTTGTGACGTAGGCATTCCACTCATCATCGGTCGGCCCGCCGTTTTTCAGCCAGAGGCCTTCCTGTTCGGAAACGGTATTTTCAAAATCCGTCTTATACTGATCGATCGTATTGAGTTCATCGCTCGTGTAGACGCAGTCAACCGGATAAACAGCCGTGCTTGTTACAGAAGGCATCCAGGTATCCTTCAGGTCTTTCAGTCTCTGGATTGCACGGTCTTCCATCTTGAATGTCGTGTTGTAATAATCGCTGAGGATCAGCTTCGGTCCGGCCACTTCATACTGGCTCTTCAATTCTCCGGCGCTCTTCCCATATTTTGCCTTGCTCTCTTCATCCGTGATGCTCAGCCACAGACCGTTGGAATCCTGTCCTGTGAAATAAACATCCTTCGGGCCGTACTGCAGCTGCATGACATTTTCCGGAACATACCACTGATCATAGAATTTCAGAAGATTTGCCGGGCTTTTGCATTTCGAGGTGATGCTCAGGTTGCCGCTGCTTGTGCCGCCTCCTGTACGGATCGTGACATTGTGCGTGCCGTCCGGGCCGTCCAGGATCGGAAGATATACATAATCCGATGCGTGGTCGCCCATCAGTTCTTCGATATACCACCAGGTCGAGACGCCGACATATCCCTGGGAGCATTTTGCCATCAGCTGCGTCGTGTCCTGGCTGAACATTTCCTGATCCATCAGCCCTTCTGCATACCAGTCATGGAAATAAGTCAGAGCTTTGCGGTAATTATCCTTGGTGCAGACGAAATCAACGCTTCCGTCGTCATTCAGTTCCAGGTCATTGATGACATCATTCGGCCAGTTTGTAAATCCGAATCCTGCATAGAAGATGTTCTGACCCCAGCACCACTGATCAAAGCCGGTGCTCATCGGGATCGTCGAGCCTGCTTCATTTCCATAGAAGGTATGGCTCATATCGTTGTCCTTGAATGCCTGAAGTGCGTCATGCAGCTCATCCAGCGTCTTCGGAACCGGAAGTCCCAGCTTGTCAAGCCATGCCTTGTTGATCATGCTGAACTGCGGGATCGTGAAAATGCTGTAGTCATTCGTGTCGCCGACCGCTGAAGTCCCCATTTTTTCAGCTGAAGGAAGTCCGTATATGCCGCCGTCATTCATCGTGATAGCCGTCTTGATTTCCGGATTCTCTTTCAGGATCTTCGATAGATTCGGCATATAGGTGTCATTGATATAAGGTGTAAGATCAATAAAGGTGCCGTCTGATCCGTAATTCGACAGATCATAGTTGCTGAAGCCGACGCCCTGGAAGGCATCCGGCAGATCGCCACCGGCAATCCGGACATTCACCTGCTCATCAATGGAATCGCTCTGCGTTTCCCATTTGACTTTGATGCCGGCCGTGTCTTCCATGCTTTTCAGCACGGTATTGTCGTCGTAGCCGCCGCTCAGGGCACTGATTCCGCTCATGATGTCAAAATCCGTCTGCGAAGTATCAGCATTCGCAGTCCCGGACGCCGCCGTGCTTGCCGTGGAACTGCCTCCGCACGCTGCCATGGAGACACCCATCGCTGCCGTAAGCAGAAGTGCCGCCGCTTTCTTCCAACTATTTTTCCTCATTTTTTCTTTTCCCTTTCCTTTCCCTTTTAACCTTTAACCGCGCCTGCCATGAATCCTTTCTCAAAGTACTTCTGAACGAAAGGATAGATGATGAGCATCGGTGCCGCCGCTACAATAATCGAAGCAAATTTAATGAGTTCCGTAATCTTGTTCAGTTCCGCATAGCCACCCGATACCGTGCTCGCCTGGCTCGCGCTGGTGGAGCTCTTGATCAGGACATTTCTTAATACCAGGGGCAGCGGTGCCTTGTCCGCTCCCGGCAGGTAGATCATGGCCGTGAACCAGTCATTCCAGTAGGCTACCATGCTGAAAACGACCATGACCGCCATGATGGACCGGCTGAGCGGGATGATGACTTTCAGGAAAACCGTCCACTGCGAAGCTCCGTCGATCTGTGCTGCCTCGATCATTTCCTTAGGAATGCTGTGCTCAAAAAAGTTCCTGGCAATGATCATGTTTCCGACCGCCACTCCTCCGGGAAGGAACAGGGCCCACATATTATTGATAAGTCCCGTGTTTTTCACGACCAGGTAGGTCGGGATCAGTCCGCCGCTGAAATACATCGTTACAATGAAGAACAGGCTGAAGAATTTCCTTCCCGGGAGATTCTTCACGCTGAGCGGATATGCCGTCAGATAAATCATGGCTACCGAGAAAATCGTGCCGATGACCGTGTACTTGATGCTGTTGAAATAACCCGTGAAAATACTGCTGTCCGCAAAGACTGCTTTATATCCCTGCAGCGTAAACTGACTTGGGAAGAGAAACGTCTTCCCGGCATAGACGTCATACGGATTGGAGACGGAGGCAATCAGCACATAGAAAAGCGGATAAGCGACGATGACCAGGATTATGATGCAGATGACTATCAGGACGATATCGCTTGCCCTGTCCGACAATCCGGAGGTTGTCTTGTTTTTTGCCAATGTTTTGACCATCTTTTTCCCTCCTTCTACACGAAACTGACGTCATCCGACATCTTTTTGGCAAGCTTGTTGACCACGATCAGCAAGATGATGTTCACCACCGTATTGAATAATCCGACCGCTGTTGCGTAGCTGTACTTCGCATTCTCGATACCTTGCTGGTATACGTACACCGCGATGACATCCGATGTCGCTTTGTTCAGATCCGTCTGCAGAAGCCAGACTTTCTCGAACCCGATGTTCATCAGGTTTCCTGCGCTCATGATCAGCATCAGCACGATCGTAGGCTTCAGCTCCGGCAGGTCAATCGCCATGATTCGCTGGAACATGGACGCTCCGTCGATCTTTGCCGCCTCATAATTCGACATGTCGATATTGGACAGCGTAGCCAGGTAGACGATGATTCCCCAGCCTGCATCCTGCCAGATTCCGGAAGCGATATAGATCGTGCGGAAGGCAGATGCTTCTGAAAGGAAATCGATGCTGGTTCCGGCAATCAGGTTGATCAGTCCGCCGGAAGGACTTAAGAAGATCCGGATCATGCCGCAGACGACCATCGTGGAAATGAAATGCGGTGCATAGAGGACGGTCTGCGTCACCCTCTTCAGCCTCTTGAAACGGAGCTGGTTGATGATCAGGGCCAGGATAATCGGGATCGGGAAACTCCACAGAAGGCTGTAGAGACTCAGGAGGAATGTATTGGCAATCATCCTTCCGCAGTTCGGTGAGCTGAAGAACTGGATGAACCATTTCAGTCCTACCCACTCGCTTCCGGTAATTCCCCGGTTGGCCTTATAATCACGGAAGGCAATCTGGATGCCATACATAGGAACGTACTTATAAATGATTGTCAGTACCACCGGGATCAGCAGCATGGCATAGAGCTGCCAATTCTTGAAAATCCAGGCCTTCAGCGGCTGTGTGGACTGAGGCACCGCTATGGTATCAGATGCCGCCTTCGTTTTCTTCATGTTTCCCCCTTCCTTTCGCTGAAAAACTGTTCCCCCGCAATTGCGTTCATCAATTTCATGAAACGTTATTTCTGTCGACATCCGAATCATACCGCTTTTTTGTCGTCAGTGTCAACAAAAAAACCGAAATAAATACGATTTATCGCTTTTTCACAGAATGGATTGCCAATTTTTGTGCATTTATATACGATTTCAATGCTGAATTTTCATGAATCGATATATGAATAACGCTTTACATTTTCATTCTCATCGTTTATAATAAAAACCAGTTCAGAAATTCTATTACGAGACTTCAAGGAGATCCCAGATGAAAGAGAAAAAATCGGTACCAACCATGAAGGATGTTGCCCGTGAGGCAGGAGTCGCAATCGGAACCGTATCCAGGGTGATCAACGGGTGTTCCGTAAGAGACGATTACCGTCAGAAAGTCGAGGAGGCAATCGCAAAGCTTGACTATCATGTAAACACCTATGCACAGGGCCTGAAGGCCGTCAAAACCTACACAGCCGCCGTCCTGATTCCCAATACATACAATCCTTATTTCGGAAAGCTTGTCTACCATCTCCATCAGTCGCTTGCCGACCGGAACTACCACATGCTCCTTTGCTGCACCGACTATCATGCCAGCCACGAGCAGGAATATATTACCATGGCACGGCAGAACAAGGTTGACGGAATCATCGGCCTGACCTACAGCCCCGATTTGATTATTGACGACAGCACTCCCTTCATCTCCATCGACCGCTCCATCGGCAGCCATATCCCCTGCGTCGCCTCCGACAACTTCTCCGGCGGGCAGATGGCCGCGGAAAAGCTCGCGGATCTAGGATGCAGGAAAGTAGCTTTCCTGCGGATCGGTTCCTCCCTGAACAATGAGCCGAACAAAAGAAAAGCCGGTTTTGAGAACGGCTGCCTCTCCCGGAATCTGGAATACGAAGAAAAGATCCTGAATGACGGTGAATCCCTTGAAGAATTCCGGACATTCCTGACAGATCATTTTCATGACGGACATCTGGAATTCGACGGTCTTTTCTGCGTAACGGATGAAATCGCCTCACATGTCATACAGATGCTCAGCAGCCTGGGACTCCGCGTGCCGCAGGATGTCCAGGTGATCGGCTTCGATGGAATAAGAAGTTTCGGAAACGGCAGCCATATCTGCTCCACGATTGTTCAGCCTGTCCATGACATCGCAGAAACCTGCGTCAATCTTCTGCTGCAGGAGCAGGTGACGTCGAAACCTCCGCTCATCTGCCTGCCGGTTTCCTATGCACCCGGCGGCACCACAAAAGAAAAGGAGAATTCCTAGAATGGGCTTATTTTCCGTCACCGACTGGGGTCCCGGAAACGGGCAGCGCGAAGTCGGTTCAGCACGCTTCCGTGAACTGATCCGCCGCGATTTCGGGAAATTCTTTCTGACCAACCTGTTTACGGCAGCGGGGTTCCTGCCTTTCGCCTCAGGTTGCGTCTATGCCATCCTCTCGAAGAGTGTTCTGGTGCTGATCATATCCGGTCTCATCGGCGGTACGATTGCCGGTCCCTTCCTGTCCGGCATGACAGACTGCATTTACCGGAGTTTCCGCGATGCTCCCGGCGGATTCTTTGAGAATTGGAAAAAGGCGATGCGTCAAAATTTCAAAGCCTCAATCATACCCGGAATGATCCTGTTCCTTCTTACAGGTGTCTATCTTTTCATGGGCGTCATGATGTTCTGGTGGGCATCCGGCCTTCCCGGTTTTGGTACTGTCGCCATCTATCTGTTCGGGATGCTCATCATGGTCATGTTCTTTATCGTCTTCTGGCCGCAGACCGTACTCTTCTCCCTGCCCGTTCGTCAGCAGCTGCGGAACACGCTGCTCTTCATTGCAAAATATCTTTGGAAGGTAATCGGGGCCTCCCTGCTTCTCATGGCATATGCCGCGGTGATGCTTCTTTTTCTCCCCTGGACGCTGATTGTTGTTCCGTTTGCCGGATTCTGGTTCATTTTACTGGCTGTGAATTTCATCCTGTATAAGGACTTCAACGAAGTGTTCGGAATCGAGAAAAAGATTGCCGAACAGTTTCCCGAGCAGGTGCCTTTTTATGAAAGTGATGAAGAATGGCTGAAAAGAAAGGCAGAGGAATCAAAAAAGCAGCATTGAAAAGGACTTGAAGATGCGGCCTTTTTTCCAAGCTCAAATGCTTTTCTGCAGTCCTCCGGAAATACGGTCTTCCTTCTCTGATGCCTTTCGCCGCCTTCGAAGAAGCCAAGATGATATTTGCCGTAGTCCTCGACCTGCAGAGTCTCCGCACTTTCCACCGTACCGATATACTCAAAATGAGGGCTTAAGAAATCCTGATATTTTTTATAGAGCGCATCATTATATCCGGCCGGGGCATTCATCGTATAAATGAACCCGGCCTTTGTATTTCCCCTGTAAAGAGACGCGCCATTGTCAAAGTCCGTGTACTGAAAAAGCAGCCTCTCAAGAAATGCCCTCATCTCAGCCGAAATGTCGCCCCAGTAAACCGGCGATCCCAGGATCAGGCCGTCGCAGCCGTCGATTTTCTCCAGCACTTCTTTCAGTTCGTCATTCCAGGCACAGTTCCCATAAGATTTTCCATCCCTTAGGTTGCAGGCCATGCAGCCTCTGCAGCCCTTGAAATCCAGATCATAGAGTCGGATCATTTCCGTTTCGGCTCCCATGCTTTTCGCGCCTTCAAGCGCTTTCTGCAGCAGAAGATCTGTGTTCCAGTTTTTTCTCGGACTTCCGTTGATCGCCAGGATTTTCATACCCCGTTCACCTTTCCTTCCGCCGGAAAGCTGTTGATTTCCTTCGTAATGCTCATTTTAATTTCTCCTCCGTATGATTATCTGTTTACGCAAAAACAGCCTGATCGTATTGTAATAAGAAAATATCAAGCTATCACCATATAAATATATGTTTTCATTTGTATTTCTTATATTTAATGGTTATTATAAGAATATGGAGGTGAAGTCATTTTGCAGATGAAGGACAGGACAAGGGCGATGTTCGCCGAAGAGCTTGAGAATATGCTGGCAAATAAACCATTGAATAAAATTCGTGTCATAGATATATGCAGAAAATGCGGTGCCACGCCGCCGACATTCTATTATCATTTCCATGATAAATATGATCTTGCTGCGTGGATCTATCTGAGGGATATCGCATCTGTATTAGGCGACCGGAAACCGGATTACAGCCCGGACAGGATTGCGGCGTCCCTCCGTCTGATGGAAAAAAAGAAGATATTCTATCAGAAGGTTTTCGCCGATGATTCGCAGAACTCCGTAACAAAGTATTATATGACATATATCATCCGGATGGTAAAGGATGTGATGATGGCTTCCGCAAAGGCGGAGCCGACCGGGTATCAGATGCTTGAAGCGAAGCACCACTCTTACGGAATCCTCGGGCTGCTTAAGGAATGGATCAATGGCGAAACGGATATCTCTGCGGAAGAACTGGCAGAATTTTACTTTGAGCATACACCGCAGTTCCTGAAAGATGCTTTCCGCCGGTACAGCTTCCGAAGTTCGGAAATCCTCAGCAATGCCGGAAGGCAGACCCCGTGAACCGGGTCATTCGTGTTTCTGATGATATTTCTGACAAATGCGCCGATGGCCGCATACTGCGCAGTGGCTCTTCCCCGGCACCTTTTTGTACCTGCAGTAAAGCAGGTAATGTATGACGTGAAAGACTGTGATGCCTGCAAGACAGGCCAGAACTGCTATCCCTATGATTCCCAATATTTTCATCGTTTTTACCTCATCTGAACGAAACCGCTGCTTTCATCAGCCTGGTATTTCCGCAGGCTCCATGGCAGCGATGGCAAGACATTCATTTATAGCTTTGTAATCAAATGGAACAGGATGACGGCCAGGATGGCTATCGCCACCGGACGGTGGACTCTTGTAAGGCTACCCTTTTTCCGATAGGCAATGAAAAATCCCAGAATCGCTGCAGCCGACATGAGGATGGCAGTGAGGATGCCGGAGTAAGATACCCGGACATTGAAAATCTGCCAGCAGAGGTGCAGTACCGCAAATACACCGGCACCCATGCCGAAATACCGATGATATTTCACAATCAGCTTCATGAAAAGCTGAAAGATTCTCCGGAACGCATGGTCTTTCGGCAGTTTTGAAATCCATGCCTTAAAGATCCGTTTGACCGGGAAGTTTGCCACCGAAATGAAATAGCATACGGCAGCCGCCCAGCCAAGTACTTCCCCGAATTTGCCCATCTGGATTTTCTCCTTTGAACCCGGATTTTGCAGGCACCGGCCTGTTCATCCCTTTGTGCCCGTACTGCCATAATCATTCTTATGAGCATGTCTGTCAATCATTTTCCGGTAAATTTAACATAGAAATAACATTTCCTATTCTGATTTCGTACTCCTGATCTTCCATGCCCTTCCAGTGTCTGTATCAGTTCTTTTCCGTTCCGATCCGGTCACATGAATGAATGATGTTCGATCCGGAATCCCATCTGTCTTCATTTGCCGGTAACAGAACAGATCGGTTTCAATCGTCTTTCCAACAGCTCAGGGATTGCAGTACCCGCATGGCGAGTAGCCCTCCGCGATCAGCTGGTCCCTGCTTTCATTTGACTCGGCATAATTCTTCTTTGAGATTTTTTCCGCATACTTGCATCCCGGCAGGTGGAATTTCATCGTGTGCGTATTCAGGATGTACTTTGCCGCAGTCCCGGTGTCCCCTGCTGCCTCAGTGGAAATGGCACTGCCCCCGGATTCGCTGCTGTCTGCTGCCGACCCGCAGGCCCAAGTCGTACTAGGCACTGTGCTCCAGGTGATATTCGTCCCGTCCGACGTTGCAAGGATCGTCCCCTGCTCGTCCGTACGGAACAGGGAAATCCCCTTGTCCCTGATTCGCTCAATCACATCCTGATCCGGCAGGCCGTAGGAATTATCCTTTCCGCAGCTTATAACCATGTATTTCGGACTGACGGCATTCAGCATCGTCCCGGAATTCGACGTGCTGCTTCCGTGATGGCCGGCTTCCAGAACGTCCGCCGAAAGGCTGATGCCCGTTCCGCAGATTTCCTTTTCCGACGTCTCCTGGGCATCACCCGTGAAAAGGAAGCGGCTGCTGCCGCAGGTCACCAGTACACAGAGGGAATTATCATTTTCATCGTCATGGCTGTAGCTCGTGGGTCCGACGACCGTGAAACTGATGCTTCCCATATGATAGCTGTCGCCGGCTTTCGGCACGACGGGAGCAATGCTTTTCTGCGATTCGATGTCCTTCAGCGACTGGTACACGCTCGTCGTGCCCGCATATCCCGGCTCCAGCATTTCGGATACCGCCAAGACGTGCAGCGCACCGACAATTCCGTTAATATGGTCGTCATCGAAATGCGAAGCAATCACATAGTCGAGCGTGCTGACGCCCTGCTTCTTCAGATAGGATACGACGAAGGAAGAATGGTCGCGGTCACCGCCGTCCATCAGCAGGAAATGTCCGTCCGACTCGATCAGTGTGGCATCTCCTTCCCCGACATCCAGGAAATGAACCGTCATTTCGCCGGTTCCGGATGTCCTGTCCGGCGCATCTGACTGAGCCGATGCAGCGGCTGATTCAGACTGCACTTCCGGCTGCGATGCCGTCCTTGACGCTGTCGTTTTCTGCGATTCCGCCGAAGACATTTCCTCCTCATTTAATCCGGCAGATTCTGAAGCTGCCGGGTTCGGGGAAATATTTTTCGTCACAGAGGAAAAGAATGCGGAAGTTTTTCCGCATCCTGCAAGCATCAGGATAACCGCCAGAATAAAGCAGATGGTTCTTCGTTTCTTCATGATTTTATATACCCGGTCCGGAGTTTCCCGGTTTTTTCTTTGATGTCTGATTCAGTTTTTCTTTATCATATGCTCTCATCGTATTTTCACCGTTTGTTAGAAATATCTTCATACACTGGACACACTTTTCATTTATCATATGTCCTGTAAGATCAATAAAGAAAACAACTTCATAACCTTTTTCTTTTTCATACTCCTTCCCTTTATAAATCGAGACCGTCCTGCCAACGGTCTCTTTTTATGTCCGGTGATCCGCCGTCAGGGCATAGCTTTCGTCGATCATGACTCCTATGTCTTTATCCGGAATCGTGCCATCCAGGATAATGGAATTCCAGTGTTCCTTATTCAAATGGTACGCGGGCTGCACTGACTTGAAGGCATCCCTCCAGAAATAGCGGGAGTCCGGGCTGCATTTCACATTGATCCATACCCGTCCATCCCTGTCGAAGATCCATGCAAATACTTTCCGGTTTTCCCTGTGGCGCATCACGCACCAGTTCGGGTCGTGGAACGGATAATCCTCAAATACATTGGGATAGCCCAGACAGAATTTTACAGCCTCTTTGCGCGTTTTCATCAGCCCTTCTCCTCATCCAGCGTTTCAAGCAGAAAGCTCACCGGCCGAAATCCGTCATTGCAGGAAATCATGGCAGACTTCTTATTCTTCATCCACCCGTCGAAGAAGTCTTCCCCTCCGTGAGCAAGCGTCATGACAAATGAAGACATGCTATCCCAGGCACTTTCACACATGCCCTCCGGACGGCGGCCGCCTTCCGACAGAAAGACCTGACCCTCCTGCAGATCACAGGCATGGGAAATCGGGTTCTCATATTTCGAAGAAAGATCTGGATATGAAGCTTTACGCATGACGGTAATTCGAACTTTATACATCATTTATCCTTTCAGAAGAGTCATATAACTTTTTCCCTCAATTATAGTTATTTATCTGTAATAAACTTTCTCTTCTTCTGTCCCCGGATAATCCTTATTTCTCTATGGCATCCTGCAGCATTTTCTGGTACTGCTTCTTCACTGCCGCAGGCGATATGATCTTTATCTGCCCTACAAACTGAAATACCCAGCCATAGAATACCGGGCTTGCGGCCACTTTGACCTTCGCGCGGAATTTATCCAGTCCGACTTTCTTTGTCTCGACTTCTTCCCCAAACTTATCAATGATTGTTTTCATCAGCGTGTTTTCGCATTCCAGCGTCACTGTAACTTCATCGCCGCAGAACATCTCAAAGAATTCCTTTCCGTATTCAGCGGCATCGAATCCTTCCGGCGCCGGCACTGCCTGTTCATCCAGAATCTCTGTATTTACCATCCGGTCCACACGGAACTGGATGATTCCTTCATGCTTCTCCGAATAACCGATAAGATAGTAAAAATCATTGCTCCAGAACAATGCATACGGACTGTTTACATATACCTCACCGTCATGTCGCAGTATGATTTTTTTATCCGGTGTATATTCCTCATAATTAAACCTGATCTTCTTTTTCGCATTAATCGCATCTGTAATACTATTCACCACATAGTATATCTTCTCATTGCTCGGCTTTACACGGCCGGCAGTGTATAAATGACGAACCAGATCAGAGGACTGATACTGACTTGCAAGTTTCGTAAGCTTCCGGATCATTTTACGGCTCTTCTCATCCGTGATAAAACGGGAGGACATGACCGCATCAATCAGGAGTTTCAGTTCCGGCAGTTCAAATTCGCGCTCACCGAAATAAAACGAACTGTGGTTGGTATGTACCGTTTCAATATCATATCCGGCCTGTACGAGCGTGTCGATGTCATCCTTTACCGTCTTGCGGTGGACCGGAATACCGCGTTTCGTGAACCAGTCAATGATCTCATTTGTCGACATCACATGCTGATCATCCGTATTTTCATAAAGAAGCCTCAGCATGTAGAGAAGGCGGCCCTTTTTATTAACATTTTCAATTTTTTTCGTGCGCATCATTTACCTCCATCATAGGCTCTGCTGCGAATTAAATGAACCATCCCGTAATAAAAAATGTGCCTTCGGCACTTCAGCTCCCCTGCCCCTCATTCATGAGGGGTAGGGATTTCTTTTTGTATTGGTTTGATTCATAATAGCTGCATGAACATACTCCAGAGAATCTTCAGGGACCATTACGAGGAAATCATCTATACGATGCATCCCCGCCCATCGGTCATCGAGAACATCGACAAGATGATCAACTGCGGCGATCCCTCTTTCGGCGGTGCCATGTATGGCTGTCCTGTCTGCGGGAAGCTGAAGTTCGTCCCTTTCCGCTGCCACAGCCGTTTCTGCCCCACATGCGGAAACAAGTATTCCATCGACCGTACTCTCGCCATGTCCTTCAAGATTGTCAATGTCCGGCACCGCCATTGCGTCTTCACCATTGCGGAAGAGCTGCGGCCTTTCTTCCTTGCCGACCGTTCCTTCCTGAACTGTCTTTTCTCTGCCGTAAGGAGCGTCATCCTGCGCATGTTCCTCAGGATGAACAAATCCCAGTCCTTCACTCCCGGTTTCATCTGCGTCCTCCACACCTTCGGCCGCGACCTGAAGTGGAACCCCCATATCCACTGCCTGATCTCCGAAGGCGGCCTGGGGAACAGCGGCCTGTGGCGGAACGTCAGATATTTCAATTACACGCTCCTCCGCGATTCCTTCCAGACGGCCCTCCTGAATGAAC